>Ga0187783_10000209_pt1 | contig 44106 bp, 40 predicted proteins | sample 1015_SJ02_MP02_2_FD_132471 | JGI IMG/M metagenome (GOLD analysis project Ga0187783, IMG submission 132471) | Tropical peat soil microbial communities from peatlands in Department of Meta, Colombia - 1015_SJ02_MP02_20_MG | ecosystem: Environmental > Terrestrial > Soil > Wetlands > Peat | place... | reverse complement strand
GCGAGTGCCTGGGACTGGTTTCAACTCGGACTCAACTTCGAGCAAAACGGATCGATCCTGGATCACGAACCCTATCGCGAAGCGATCAACGCGTTCACTCAGTCGCTCAACATCAATGCTAAAGATCCGAAAGTCTGGAATGAGCGGGGTGTCGTCGAACAGAATGATCTCGGCTATGACGTCGCGGCGCTCAGCGACTTCCAGCACGCCTCGCAATTGGGGTCGTTGCAGGCCACCAAGAACTACACGAAGTTAAAAGAGGGCCTTGCCGCCAATGCGGCTTCGTCGTCTCAGCCGGCGAGGGCGGCACCAGCTGGTTTTGTACAAGAATGCAACGCGCGCATCGGGCACAGGTGGGACTCCATGTCCGGCAGCTGTGTAGATACGGGCCACTGATGCGCGCGGCAGCGTTAGGTCCGCAGAGCTACTCGTTTCGCCGGACGGCAAGCGCTCGCGAGGCTAGCCGTCTAAGGACTGGTTCAGTCAAAACACTAGGTTGGCCATGATCTCTTTCTTCCTGTCGCTGAGACCGGGATTGTTCTATTCACTACGAAAATCCGGGGCCAACTCGTCCAGCCGCCCGCTTTCGAGAAACCTAGGCGGTGCACTCTAACGGCGGCTCCTGGCCGAAACTACCCCTTCGACGTAACGCCGCAAACGACGCTCGGTAGGTTGCAAAGGCGGTCTCGGCATCCCGTTGCAGGCGGCAAAACGAGACTATGACGACGCGCCGGTTCGCATTCCTCACAGTTTTGCTCGCGGGCTGTTCGTTGGCTGCGGCTCGGCCGCTCGACCCATGCTCGCTCACTTCCATCAACTGACCGCGGCTGTGGGATGGGTAAACGTCTTGGCTTCCCGATGGATCACACTCCCACCGCGTCGGATGCGAACGATCGCGGTGTACCGCGTTTCACCGCTGGCTTGCTTGCGGGCTTTGATCGTCGGCATGATGATGTTATGAGATCGATCGATCGACGCGTGTCCGTGGCCCCGATGCTCGACTGGACGGACGAAGCCTATTTCCGTTTCTGGATCAGCTGCTTGCGGCAGCCGAGAAAGGCTTGTCACCTTTACGACTCCCCGAAATTGGCGCGCTTAGAAGAGTTCCGCCACGGGAACACCCGCGAGAGCCCTGTCAGACGCGCGTCTTGTGGCGTGCAAGTTGGCAAACTGTAGTCCGGGCCAAGACGAGCCGGCGGCTGGCCTCCTTTACAGCTCAATGTCCTTTGACTCTACCTTCCGGCAGGTCAGCACGGTGGCCAAATTGTGATCCGCTACCGTATGGACTCGTGCGACTATGGACATGCATTGGTCGGGAGTGTCGAATTCCAGCGCGCGCCCTTCGAGCTGGCTCTGCGCGACGCGATGGTTGGTAGTGAGATCGATGATCGTGGCCATGATCACCCAGCGCGGACGCCGGTTCTCTTTCTCGCCTGCGTGCGCAGCTTGACCCAGCAGTAATCCGAACAGAAGTAACGCGATTCCCAGGTTCATCTTGAGGTCCTTTACGCCCATGGGCGCGCGCTGTGTAGAGTTCCGATTCAACTGCCGCGCATCCTGGGCGTCCGGCGCGGCCTGCGCTCGATGTGAACTATGCTCGCCGGCATCGATGCAGCGTTTTGCAGTACACAAATCATTTGATTCACTCCGTCGTCACTTTCACAGAGCCCACCGCTCTCAACGTCTCGAATGCTTGACCCGAGCTCGCCGACGACTCGGGCGGAAGGCGATTGCACTCAAGCCTTGTTCTCACTCGGTTTCACGTTCATATGCCGGACATTGCGGATGTCATCGCGCGGCGGTGTCCGCGGTCTCTGGCGCGGCGATCAATATCCCGCGGAATCGACCCGCTGAACCGGCAAGCAGCTGCGCCGCTGGCGGTCCGATCCCGACGGACGCTGGCTGACTCTCGGAAGTGCGGACCCGGATTGAAAGAACACGCTGCATCCGGCGCTGCAGGCGCGCTTCCGCTGCCGAGCGTTACGAGTAGCCCGACGATGGCCAGGGCGGCGATAGCATGTCGTTTACTTGGCTTCATGCACTTCGCGAACTCCAGAGGCGGCATTCCCGCTTGCTCTAGTCCATCGCAGATGCGGCGGTTGTCTCGTCAATGCCCTGCGCTCGATCTCATCGAACCGCTCGAACCGAGCGCATCACCGGGCAACTATTGACAGGCCTCCGCAGCCCGATAAGGCATCTATCTACTTGTCAAGGCTAATTGTACTTTTGACTCGCGTCACACCGGGGACTTGACGGGCGACGGCTGTGGCATTCGCGTCCGACAGACCATCGTAGACAAGGCCTGACAGGTACACCACATGGTCGTGGGTATCGACGTAGATCTGATTTGGCGGGCCTAGGTCAGGATGCTGAGCGATCGCCCGCTGCACGTCGGCTGTGATTTTCTCATCATCTGCAGAACGGTCGGTCACACACGCGGACGCAACCGCACTCAGAATAACGGCGGTACCTAGGACCTTGAAGTAATTCGACCTGGACATAACAACCTCCTTTAGTGCTCTCGGTCAACATGCGGCAAGGGCGGGTTAGCCCACTCTCGGCGGCCGGCGCAAGATGTGCGCCCTGCAGGGGCCAACATTCGCAGAAGTCGGCTCACGCCGGGCTCACCAATTAGGCGTATCTGCAAAGGTTGGCAGAGCAACCGATGAGCGCGTGCGTCGTCACTGACACCATCGCCCCTGCTTTCACGGACCGAACCGCGACGCGAGCGGGTTGATGGCTTCGCGAGTTGTGCCTTCGCCGAGCGGCTCCAACTCGGTGCATCCGCACACTTCTAGAATTCCGCGTTGTTGCGCGATCATGACCGCGTGTGTCCGACTCCTCGCTTTCAGCTTCTCAAGTATTGATTTGACATGCGTCTTGACGGTGCCTTCCGTTAGGGTCAGTCTGAATGCAATTTGCTTGTTGCTCAGTCCAGCATTATCTGTCCGAGGATGACGTGCTCTCGCGCCGTCAACGCCTCTTGGTTCATCTCGTCGGCGATACGGCGCGCGATGAGAGGGCCTACTGCGCCCCGCCGTCGCTTACCAGGCGAATCCCCCGCAGCACGTCCTCGAGGCTACAGCCCAGAAGCAGGTAGCCGCGCATACCTCGCACCAGCGCGTGGCCGATCTTCGCTTCGCTGGCATTTTGAGTGAGAATCAGTAACCGACGGCCCAGGGTGAAGTTGGTGTCGATCAGACGCAGCCCCGAGTCGTAATCTGCAACCACGACGTCGGGCTGAGGAGAGTCGCTGCTCGGCACCTGCGAGCTCGTGACTCGGGCCGCGGAGCCATTACCAAAAAGTCCCTGCGTCGTCGCAAGATCGCTATCTAGTTCAGCGGATATCAGCGGATCGGAAGGGACGACGAGCACCGCGACTGCGCCCGCCGTGGCAGCGGGCCGAGTTCGTTGTATGCCGTCGCGGTGACGCTGCGTTGCGAAATTCGATCGTCATCGCCGTATTCATGGCGACGCGGCTGAGGAGGAGGCGTGGAGTTCGGTCCGGGCTGGAGCTACGATCATGCACGCGCGCCGATCACTCGGTGCGGATCGATCACGTACTTTCTGGCGCCGCGGTCGAACTCGGCGTAGCCCTGCGGCGCTTGATCGAGAGGAATCACGGTTACATTCACCGCCTTAGCGATTTGAATCCGCCCGTGCAGCACGGCCATCACCTCGACGCGGCCTGGTCCGACGTAAACGACTCCTCGATTGCTTCCATGTTTCGTACCTCTTGCGAATCAGCTAAATGCACTCGCGCCTGCTTCCGCGACCGCCTGATCTTGCTCGCCTGACCCGCCGCTGACACCGATGGCGCCGACGACTTTGCCGCCGCGCTTCAGTGGAATGCCGCCAGCGAAGATCATCACCCGTTCCTGATTGGATGCATGGATCCCGAAGAACTCACCGCCCGATTGCGAATGCTTCGCGAGCTCCTGGGTACTGATGTTGAATGCCCGCGCGGTGAAGGCCTTTTTGATCGAGATATCGATGCTGCCGAGCCACGCTTCGTCCATGCGCACGTGTGCGACCAGATTGCCGCCGTCGTCCGCGACCGCAATGTTCATCGGCTGACCCAGTTCCTTCGCCTTCCTCTCCGCCACCAAGATAATTCTGCGGGCGTCCTCGAGAGTGATCATGCAAACCTCCTACCAGGGCTATAAACGGCAGCGCTCACGCCGCGACGTATCGTTTCGTGCTGGACTCTACGGAACTGCGGCTCACAACAGGTACACAGGGTGGGTCGAGCATCCCCGGGGGCGCTGGAGTCCGATCGGGGCACGAGCGCCGGGGCCGGACGTACTGCGGCCTCAGTCGGAGCTGCAAACTGCGACTCTGCCGCTCAGGCAGAGGCTGTCGGAGCGCGACTCAGCGCGCGGGCGCGGTTGGCTGCAAATCTTCCCAGCCGCCGCCGAGTGCGCGGACCAGATCGACGTTGGCCAGCAGCTGCAAACTATCCAGATTGAGCGCCTGCAACTGAGCCTGCAGTAGGGCAGTCTGCGAGGTGACGACCGTCAGATAGTCGGCTACGCCCTGGACGTAGAGTGCCATGGAAAAATTCAGCGTACGTTGCGCGGCGTCGACCGCCGCCTTTTCCTCCACAGCTGCGTCGTGATAGTGATTCAAGGCGGCAAGACCATCTTCGACCTGCTGAAAGGCCGTGATTACCGTGCTGCGATAAGCTGCCGCTGATGAGTCAAACTCTGCGCGAGCCTGGGCGACCTGCGCCCGGCGCAGTCCGCCGTCAAATACGCTCAGTAGTGCATTCGGTCCGACCGCCCAGAAGCTGCTCGGTGCGCTCACCCAATTCGAGAACGCCGTGCTCTGGAAGCCCCCCTGAGCGCCGAGCGTGAGGGTGGGAAAGTACGCGGCACGCGCCACCCCGATGTTGGCATTCGCAGCGATCATGCGCCGCTGCGCGGCCGCGATATCCGGGCGGCGCTGCAGCAGAGTTGTGGGGACACCGCTGGGAATTTGCGGTAGCTTGATGAGGATAATCGCCGGCTTGATCGAGAATGTCGAGGCCGACACACCCAGTAGCGCCGCGATCGCGTGCTCCATTAGCGCCCGCTGCACGAGCGTTTGTGAGGCCTGAGAGCGAGCCGCATCGAGCTGAGTCTGCGCCTGCGAGACGTCGAGCCCGGGCGCAATGCCGGCACCGTGACGCTGCTCGGTGAGGCTGAGCGCCTGCGCATACGCCGCGACCGTATCGTCGAGGATTGCGGTTTCGCGGTCGAGGCTGCGCAGCTGAACGTAGCCTTCGACCAGCGCCGCGATGAGTGAGAGGCGAGCATTCTCGAGATCGGCGGCGGATGCGGCGGCATTCGCCTTGCCGGCGATGACCTCGTTGCGAATCTGCCCCCACACATCGAGCTCGTAGCTGACGCTGCCGCCGAGAGTGTTGTCGTCGTAGTAGCGGGGCGTCGTCGGTGTGATGAGCGGCGCGTGCACCGATTCGCGGGCGCGGCTGACGCCTGCGTTCAGGCCCAGCGTGGGAAAGAGCCCCGCGCGGGCCTGCTCGCTGAGCGCCTTCGCCTGGGCGTAGTTGGCCCAGGCGGCGGCGAGGCTGGGATTGCCGGCGATCAGGCGCGTCTCGAGCTCATCGATCTCGGCGTTCTCATAGAGTGTCCACCAGCGGTCACGCGGCAACCGGTCGGCCGGCCGCGCCGCCGTCCAGGGACCTAGCTCCTTGTAGGCCTCTGCGGTCGGGACCTGCGGTACTTTCAGGGGCGGAGCAAGTGAGCAGGCGCCGAGCAGCACCGTCAGTACCGCGGCGGGCGCGTGTGCGGCGACTCTAGCCACGGTCGTTCTTGCGCTTCGACGCGCCACTGGCCGCGTTGACCGAGGTTGAGCCCACGACGTGCACCGGAGCGCCATTGCTGATGCCATCGGGCGGGTTCTCGATCACGCGGTCGGTCGATACCAAACCCGAGGCGACTTCGACGACCGAGCCCAGGTCGCGTCCGATGGAGACCGGCCTCAGGCGCACGCGGTTGTCAGCGTCCAAGGTGGCGATGCAAAGCCCCTTGGCGTCGAAGATGAGCGCACTGGCGGGGACGCTGAGTAGATGGAGGGGAGCGACCTCAAGGTGAATGCTGGCATAGTCACCCGGCATCAACTCGCCCGCGCTGTTGTCGACGATGATCTGCATCAATGTCGTGCCCGTGCTCGGGTTCACCGCCTGGGCCGACGCCTCGACCGTTCCCCGATAGGTCTTGCCGGGGTGCTCCGGCACGGCGATGGTGGCCGCGGTGCCCGAGGGTACGCTCGGCACGTAGTTCTGTGGCACGTTGACATAGACGCGCAGCTTCCCCGTCTCGGAGACGACGAAGAGCTCCGCCCCGCCAGTGGCGCCCACGTTGATCAGCGCGCCGATGTCCGTTTCCCGCGCCGTGACGATACCGTCGAACGGTGCGATCAGGCGTTTGAAGCCTTCTTCGGCCACCAGGCGGTCGACATTCGCCCGCGCCGCCTTGACTTGGGCGATATTGGCACTCCAGGTGAAGGTGCGTTGGTCGACGTCCTGCCTGGCGACGGCGTCCGTACCCGAGAGCGACTGCCAGCGCTGCGCTGTGATTTGAGCGAGCTTGGCATTGGCCTCGGCGACGCTCAGGTCGGCGCGCGCTTGGCGCAGTTGCTGGTCGAGGTCCGGCGTGTCGATCTCCGCAAGGACGTCGCCGGCCCTCACTTTGCCGCCGATATCGTATTTCCAGCTCTTCAAATATCCCGGTACGCGCGCATAGATGGGAGCGCGAATGTACGCCTCAAGCCGCCCAGGCAGCTCCAGCCCGGCGCGATTGTCCACACTGCTGGGACTCACGATGGCCACCGTCGCCATGGCCTGTGCCTCAGTCAAGGCGTGCAGGCGTGAATGCTGCGCGGCCCGCGTACCTAAGCCGTAGGCCACGACTGACAGGGCGAGGAGGAGCGAGGCCGCCCCGACTCGCCGCAGCCAATGTGGAGGCGCACCCGGATCTCGATCAGGTGACATGGCTGACTCCAGGGCCGAGGGCGGGCTGCAAGTTCGAGGCGTAGCGCCGGTGCAGGATGCTGAACACCACCGGCACAAAGAACAGCGTCGAGACCGTGGCGAAAAGCAGGCCGCCGATCACGGCGCGGCCCAGGGGCGCATTCTGCTCGCCGCCTTCGCCCAGGCCGAGTGCCATCGGCAGCATGCCGATGACCATCGCGAGTGCGGTCATCAACACCGGGCGTAGGCGCACGAATCCTGCCTCGATCGCGGCTTGCATCGCATCGCCGATCTGGGTGAGCTGCTCGCGCGCGAAGCTGATAACGAGGACGCTGTTGGCGGTCGCTACTCCCATGCACATGATCGCGCCAGTGAGCGCCGGGACCGATAGTGTCGTGTTCGTGGCAAACAGCATCCACACGATGCCGGCGAGCGCCGCGGGGAGGGCGGTGATGATCACGAGCGGATCGCTCCAGGACTGGAAGTTGATCACGATGAGGAAATAGATCAGCACGATCGCACCGAGCAGGCCGAAGAGGAGCCCCGAGTAGGCGCTGTGCATGGTCGCTGTCTGGCCGACCAAGGCAACGATCGCGCCCTTCGGTTTGTCCTTGTCGTTGTGTGCCATGATGTCGCGGATGTCGGCGGAGACCGCGCCGAGATCCCGGCCCTGAGTCGTCGCATAGATCTCGACCATGGGGGAGATGTCGTACTGAGAGACCACCGCGTTGCCGTGCGAGCGCCGGATGTCGGCGATGCCACCGAGCACCGTGGTCATGGCACCTGGCGCGTTGATGGGGAGATTCTCGAGCGCCGGCAGCGTGTCAATCCGGTATTGCGGTGTCTGCAGCGCAATCGGATAGGTGACGCCATTTTTCTCGTTCAGCCAGTAAACCGGCGCAACCTGGCTGGAGCTCGCGAGGTTCACCACCAGGCTATTGGTCACGTCGGCGGCGGTGACACCGGTGTATTGCGCGCGCGTGCGGTCGATGTTCACTTCGAGTGTCGGTAACCGCGCCGACTGCTGGAGGCGTGCATCGGCCACGCCTGTGACCTGGCGGATTTGCGCCAGGAGCTTGTTGGCGTAGGAAAAGTCCGCGTCCAGATCGTTGCCGCGAACCTGCAGATCGATCGGCGCCGGCGCGCCGAAGTTCAGGATCTGGCTGACGATATCGGCGGGCAGAAAGGAGAAGGTCATACCGGGGAAGCGGCCCGGTAGCTCATCGCGCAGGCGACTGACGTAATCCGCCGTCGGCGCGTGTCCTTCGGTCAGGGAGACCTGGATGTCTCCGTCCGACTCACCGATCGTGCCGGTGTTGTTGTAGATCGTGTTGATCGAGGAGAGATACGTCCCGATATTGTCGACAATTGCCGCCGTTTCAGCCGGTGGAATCACGCTGCGGATTGCCTTCTCCACCTCGGCAAAGCGCGCCGCGGTTTCCTCGATCCGCATGCCCACCGGCGCACGGACGTGCAGCAGGATCTGGCCGCCGTCGACTTGCGGGAAGAAATTGCGGCCGAGACAGGGCACGAGCAGGAACGAGGCGACCACCACGGCTAGAAAACCGGGGACGAAAAGCTTCCGATGAGTGATTGCGAGTGTGAGGAGCTCCCGATAGCGGGCGCGGAGTCGCATGAAGCGCCCCTCGAAGCCGAGCTGAAAGCGTCTCAGGGGGTTCGGCGACGGCGGCGGCGCGGGGGCGCCCCCCAGCTCTGGTGTCTGCTTCGCGTGCGTGCGCAGCAGGTATTTCGCCATCGTCGGCACTAGCGTCCGTGAAAGCACGAACGAGAAGGCCATGGCGAACATCACGCTCTCGGCCATCGGCACGAACAGGAACCGGGCCACCCCCCCGAGAAAAAACATCGGGACGAAGACGATGCAGATACACAGCAAGGACACGAACGCGGGAACGACGATCTGCGAGGCGCCATCGAGTATTGCGCGCTCCACGTCCTTGCCCTGCTCGAGGTGGTAGTTGATGCTCTCGATCGTCACCGTGGCCTCATCGACGAGGATCCCGACGGCGAGTGCGAGCCCCCCCAAGGTCATGATGTTGAGCGTCTCGCCGAGCGCGGCAAGCGTGGCGATCGCCCCCAGGACCGAGAGCGGGATCGAGGTGGTCACGATCAGGGTCGAGCGCGCGCTGCCCAGGAACAGCAGGATCATGAGGCTGGTGAGCGCCGCCGCGATCACGCCTTCCCGGATCACGCCCTGGATCGAGGCGCGCACGAACAATGACTGGTCGGCAACCGGTTTGATCTCCAGCGCGTCGGGAAGTGAGGGCTTGATGAGCGCGAGCATCTTCTTGATGCCGCTGATGATGCTGAGCGTCGAGGTGGCACCGTTCTTGAAGACGCTCAGGAGAACCGAGCGATTACCGTCCACGTGCACGATATTGGTTTGCACGGCACTCCCCTGGTGCACGTGCGCGACATCGTGCATGTACACCACTGCGCCTGCGGCGGTCTTGATCGGCAGGTCACCGAGCTCGGAGATTTTCGACGGCGCGTTGTTCAAGTTGATCGTGTATTCGTAGTTGCCGATCTTCTCCGTGCCGGCGGGGGTGACAAGGTTCTGTGCGGCGAGGGCGTTCGCGACGTCCTGGCCCGTGAGCCCGCGCGACTCGAGCGCGGCGGTGTCCAGGTCGTACATCACCTGCGGGGCCTTGCCGCCGAAGGGCCACGGAATCCCCGCCCCCTGTACGGTCACGAGTCGTACCCGCACGAAGTTCATGCCGAGATCGGTGAGAGCCTGCTCGGTCAACCCGTTGCCGGACAGCGCCAGCTGAATGATCGGCACAGTGGAAGCGCTGTAATTGAGGATCAGCGGCGGTGTGGCCCCCGGCGGCATCTGCTTGAGGAGCGTCTGCGAGATCGCGGTGACCTGCGCGTTCGCAGTGGCGATGTTGACCCCGGGGTGGAAGTAGATCTTGACGATGCCGAAGGTCGTGTAGGAACTCGCTTCGATGTGCTCGATGTCGTTGACGGTCGTCGTGAGGGCGCGCTCGAACGGGGTAATGATGCGCCCGGCCATCTGATCCGGCGGCAACCCCTGGTATTGCCAGGCGACACCGATGATCGGGATGTCGATGCTCGGAAAGATGTCGACCGGCATGCGCCCGGCGGCGATTACCCCGAAGAGAAAAATGAGCATGGCGGCCACGACGAAGGTATACGGCCGGCTGAGGGCGATACGGACTAAGGCGAGCATGGCGGGCGGTTTTACCAGCAGCAGAGCGGCTTGCGTTTATTGCTCAGACCTCGAGCCGCGCTCTGCCCGCGACGGCCGATGGCTCAACGCCCACACATAGGCCGCGACGGCCGATACCTGCGCGGCCGAGAGTTGAGCTCCACCCATGGGCGGCATGGGGGAGCGATACTGCTTCGGCTGCGGCACCCCATCGGTAATGACTTTCGCGATGGCATCCCAGCTTCCATCGCCCCACAACCAGTGACTGCCGGTGAGGTCAGGCCCGAGTGCGGTTCCACTTCCCGTTGCGCCATGACAGCCCGTGCAAGCTGCTCCGCCGACCTCGCCGCGAAAGATGCGCTCGCCGAGCGCGACCATCTGCCGGGTCGCGCCTTGCGGCACGGGAAAACCGTCGGAAGAGGCGGCGGCACCCGCATCCGGATGCGTACCCTCCGGCGGGGCGGCGGCAACCACAGCGATTTCACCGGCTGGCGCCGAGGCGGGTGGGCACAAGGTGGGCTCGACAGGGCGGTCGTCGGCATTCGCCTTGCCACGGTAAACAATGCGGTAAATCCGCCCGTGCACATCATCGGACACATACAGCGCGCCGTCGGGCCCAACGGCCAGGCCCGACGGCCGGTGCTCGGCCCGGTCGGGCGATTTCACGGCCCCCGCAAAGCCGTCAGCAAATATCTCGCATTTCCCGGCCGCGCCGTCGTCCGCCAGCGGTTGAAACACCACGTTGTAACCGCCCTGCGGATAAGGGGCTCGATCCCACGAGCCGTGAAACGCGATGAACACACCGTGTCGGTACCGGGGCGGAAATTGCCGCTGGTCGTATAGCACCATCGCATTCGGTGCCCAATGTGCGGGGAAAGCCGCAATCGGCGCAGTCTTGTTCGCGCAGGGTCCGACCTTCTGGCCACCGTCGCCGCCATACTCGGGCGCGAGCACAAGCTTCTGCTGCACGGCGTCGTAGTAGCACCCTGGCCAACCGTAATCGCCGTCCTGCTTGAGCTCCAACAGTTCTTCGGCGGGCTGGGTAGCTTCCTCTTCGGGCTTGTACAACTCAGGCCAATTTGCATGCAGCTGATCGCGGCCATGTTGTGTGACGAGGATGTGTCCCGTACCCTCGATAGCGAAACCTTCTGCATTGCGGATCCCGGTCGCGAAGCGCTCGGCCGGTGAGAAGAGCTGATTGCGCTTGTTCGCGTCGTAGCGCCAGATACCACCACGTGTCACGAGCTCTGTGCACGGGTCGAGCCCTGGCGATTTTGGGGTGCGGTTTTGTATCTGGCAGGAATTGGTTGCCGCGGCGACGTCGACATACAAGGAACCGTCCTCCATGATCATGAAGGGGTGCATTGGATGATCGCCCCCCAACGGCAAACCGGAAACGATTGTCGCCGCCGGATCGCGCGGCACGATTGAGTCTGCGGGGAGCTCGTAGCGCACGATCTTGTCGTTGAGTTCGGCGTACAACGCACCTTTGTACAGCCCAATGCCCGTACCTCCGGCACCGCCGTTCTGCACCGTCGCCCCGAAGCGCTGATTGAAGTCCGCCTTGCCGGCACCGGTGGAATCTCGCAGAGCGACCAGAAATCCACCCCGGTGCGGCGTGTCGTTGCCGTAATAGCGACCGGACCAAGTGTTGACGTAAACGACCCCGTTTGGCGCAACCGCCAAGTGCCGCGCATGCCCGACGCGGTCTGCGAAGATTGTCGCGCAGAAACCCGGCGGCAAGCTGAGGCCGCTGTCATCCCCGGGGCAAGGACTGCCGGCGCGTGCTTCGGAAGCGGTCGCGGATTGGGCGGCTGCCCAACTGACACCGTGCCAGGCTCCGAAGACGATAATCCATAAGGCAAGCATGCTGTAGCGACGGTACCAACACATGGTCGAACCTCGAGTAACGGGACACATGACTGTCATGCGTCTTCCGGGGAACGCTCTTTGGAAGTACGCCCGCGCCTGTTCGCGCGTGCGTTCGTCGATCATCAAAGCTGAAGCAGGCTGCGCCATCGCCTCAGGCGGCCGCGACGCCTGCATCCTTGGCCGCAAGGCCGCCAATCGCGGACCAGTCGAGCCGCTCACCTCCGTGGGCGATTAGCGTCAGGAACCGGTCGCGCAGCAGGCTCGCCACCGGCATCGGAACGCCGAGCGTGTCCGCCGCAGCCAGCAGCAGGCGAATATCCTTCTGACCGAGTGGGGCTGCGAAGCCCGGCGGCTCGAACTGTCCGCTCGCGATCAGTGCGCCGTAAATGTTGTAGGCCGGCACGTTGAACAGACTCGCCAGGATTTCGAGATACCGCTGCCGGTCGATGCCCCCCTTGGTGATGAGGGCGAAGGCTTCGCCGAGGGATTCGATGACTGAGCCGTTAAGGAAATTGCCGCTGAGCTTCACCAGGTTCGCGGCTTGCGGCACATCCCCGATGACAAAGACCTTACGGCCGATGGCCGCGAGTAGCGGCCGCGCGGCCTCCAGCGCGTCGGCCTCTCCGCCGGCGACGACGGTGAGTTCGGCCGCGGCCGCGGCTTCGGGACGCCCGAACACGGGCGCCGCGACATAACGGTGTCCGTAGTTGCGGTGCTCTTCGTTCAGCCGCCCCGATAGCGCGACGCTGATCGTGCTCGAGGACACATGCAGGGCTCCGGGTCGGAGGCTCGCGAGCACACCCTCGAATTCGAGCACGACGCTCTCGACGGCCGCATCGTTCGCCAGCATGGTGATCACCGCATCGCCCTGGCACGCCTCGGACACGGTACCTGCGATCTTGGCGCCTCGTGCCGCCAGCGCGCGCGCCTTCTCGTGCGTGCGGTTGTAGACGGTGACCTGGTGACGCGCCTTCAGCAGGTTAGCCGCCATGCCCATGCCCATGTGCCCGAGTCCAATGAAACCCACATTCATCGTCTTGCTCCTCGCAACTATGCTCGGTGGAATCTGCGGTAGCACGGCTCACCGGGTGCACACGCAAAGCGATCTCGGCCTTGCGAGTACCGGCTTCACCCATTCCGTCAGCGCCTCCTCGAGTCGCTCATCGAGCCGCAGATGCTCGTGAGAGACCCGTGGCTCGAGGATGCCAAACCAGTCAGGGGTCGGCCGTGGTTCAGTTTCCGGCCTGGTCGCCCCCACGAGTGACTTCGAAGAGAAACCAGGTTCGCCGTTCCGTCTCGTCAATCCAGACCTCGATCATGCTTGCGGTGGCGACATCGCTATGCCCGTCGCAAAGCGTGTGGGCTTCGCGCAGTCGTGCGGCGAGCTGGGTATTGTCCTCGAGCAGTTCGGCAAGCATGTGCAGCGGCTGGACATACGACACATCGTTGTCGCGCACGCGCTGAAGTCGTGCGATCTCGCCAATCGAGTGAATCGTCTCGACGCCGATCTTGCGAACACGCTCGGCGATTGCGTCAGTCATGGCGAAGAGTTGATCCGCCTGTTCATCCATGAGCAGGTGATAGTCTCGAAAGTGCGGACCGCTCACGTGCCAGTGGAAGTTTTTGGTCTTCACGTAAAGGGCAAAGACATCGGCAAGAATGAAATTCATTGCCGCCGCGATGTCGACCGTCGCCTTACGGGGCAGATCGGTCGGGGTGAGCAGGGGAGACCCGCGCCGTTTGTCGAGCGCTGTTGCTGCCGAGGATTTCATGAGTACGTTGTCCGTTGAGTCAGGCCCAGGGATATTGGGAGCATCACGATAGCTCGACGGAACTCACGGCAAGGACACGGCTCGTAGGGGAGTTAAGCGGCAGGCCGGTTGGGGCGCGGCACATGGCGCGCCCAGCGAGCTCAGCGACCCCGCGGCCTGGCCATTCGAGGTCGCGAGAAGTTCTTCCCGGCAGGTTCAAGCGGCCTTGTCGGCCGCCTTCTGTACGTGCAGGCTGAAACGACGCGCCTCGCTGAGGCGCGCCGCAACGTCATTCCAGTTCCACACGTTCCAAATGGCTTCGAAGTAGCTGGCCTTCTCGTTGTGGTACTGAAGGTAATAAGCATGCTCCCACGCATCGAGCACCAGCAGCGGCACCGCGCTCTGAATCGTGCACGACTGATGATCGTGGGTCTGCGTGATCACGAGCTGCGAGGAGAGCGTGTCCTACATGAGCGCCGACCAGCCCGATCCCATGATGCTAGCGGCGGTCTCGGTGAGTTGCTGTCAGTTGTCTCGCTAAACCCGTAATCAAGCGCAAGCTCTGGACCCAGCAGACACAGCCAACGACTTGGCGGCATACCGAGGTTCTGTCATCGGGCGGTTGCCGCCTGATATGAGAAGCACTTTCAGAGGACGCTCTGGACCACACTGGGTTCAACCGCTCCCGCGCGGCGCACCCACTTGGGTGCACGACCGGTGACGCGCTTAAACGCGTGGCTAAAGGCGCTCTCGCTCGCGTAGCCGAGCGATTCCGCGAGCTTGGCGATCGAGACAGCGTCCTTGGACAGTGCGCGCTCTGCCAAGCGCATACGCCATTCGGTCAGATATCCGAGCGGACCAACACCCGCCGCCGTCTTGAAATGAAGAGCGAAGGTGGCGCGCGACATGCCCGCCGCCTTAGCAAGCTCTGAAAGCTGCCAGTCTTTGCCCGGTCGTTCGTGAATGAGGGCGAGCACCGTCGCGAAACGCCGATCGCTGGCCAGGCGTAGCCAACCTGCGGCTATCGCGCTCTCTCGCTGCAAATGCGCGCGGAGGATATGGATGAACATGAGATGGGCAAGCTGGATCGAGGCGGCACCGGCTCCTGGCAGACGATCGGCGCGCTCCCTTATCAACTGACCAAGAATCCAGCGCAGAGGCTCGGCCTGCGAGGTGCTGCCGTCGATGTGGATCATCCGCGGCAATGCGTCGAACAGCAGACTTTGGCCCCGCGCATCCAGGTTTGCCGTACCGCCAATCAGCATGAAATCTGCGCCGTCTCCGATCGTGCAGACATCATTAACTGCTTTTGAGAGAACCTCATCGAGGCTGACGCTCTCGACACTGAGATCAGTGGCCAGCGTCATGGGTGCCGATCGCAAGAACAGCAGTACATCGCCGGCCCGAAGTTCAACGACGGTGCCGTCGTCGTGCATTCGCACCCAGCAATGCCCCTTTACGATGCCCCAAAACTTGATTCGCTCGGGTCGAAGAAATTGGATGGACCAGGCGCCACCGCCGGTCAGCACCCCGGTCAGGACGGATTTGGCGCCCAGCAGTTGGAGCATGTCCGAGAGTGGTTCGGTGGTCATAGTTAAGACTATTGCGCATGTAATCAGGACTTACAAGCATTCACAGTCTGATCGGCCTCACTATACTCGTACGCAACCAAGCCGCCTGCAGCCAAAGCCCGGGCGGTGCGCTGAGTCGGTTGATCGGAGAGTTGAATGCGTGCGATGCGATACCACGAGTTCGGAGGTCCCGAGTGTCTCCGCGAGGATGTGGTCGGGCGACCAAGCCCAGCGGCGGACGAAGTTCTCGTTGAATTAGCGGCCACCAGCGTCAATCCGGCGGACTGGCAACTCGGCGCAGGTTACGGCCGAGGCCGGTTCGACCTTCCGATGCCGTTCACGCCTGGGATGGATTTTGCCGGTGTCGTCCGCGAAGTCGGAACCGAGGTTACCCGTCTCGCGATCGGCGATCGCGTCTTCGGCGCCGCACTGATTGCCCGGAGCGGAACCTATGCCGAATTTGTGACGACGCCCGCTGCGATCATCGCTCACGCGCCGAAGAGCTTGCCGCTCCACATCGCCGCGGCGGTTCCTCTCGCTGCGCTGACCGCGTGGGAGGCCACACTCGATGCGCTTCAAAGAGGCACGCGGGGCCATCATCGGGTTCTTATCCACGGGGGCGCCGGCGGCACCGGAACGTTCGCAATCCAGTTCGCAAAGCAATGCGGTGCCCATGTCATCGCCACCAGTTCCGCGCGCAACCACGATTTGCTTCGCTCGCTCGGCGCAGACGAGGTGGTCGATTATCGCACTGCGCGCTTCGAAGACGTCGTTGATCCCGTCGATGCGGTTTTCGATCTGGTGGGCGGCGACGTCCCATTGCGCTCGATCCCCCTCATTCGCGAAGGCGGCGTGCTGGCCTCGATCGTGGCATTGCCGCCGGACACCCAAGCCAAGCTCGAAGCCCTTGCGGGTCACCATGACGTTCGCCTGTCCTACGTAAACATGAGCGTCAAACGGGATCTCGCGGTGCTCTCCGAGATCGCCCGGCGGCTCGACACGGGCGCACTCGAGGTCGTCATAAGCGAGATGCTTCCGCTTACGCAAGCCCCGGAGGCCCTGGCGGCGAGTCGCACCGGTCACGTTCGGGGCAAGATTGTGCTGATGGTTCGCTCACTTGAATAGGTGCCTGAAACGACATCACGACGAACGCAGGATCGTTGCCGGATGCATTAAAGATATAGGAGCCCGTTATGGATCTGTCAGCCGTTGCGACGCCGATCAGTGCGCCGACACCCGATCGAATCCTCTACCGACCGCGGCTGTTTCGACTACTGGATGAGCTGATGACAAAGCCGCTCCTCTGGATGGCAGGGGGACCGGGAGCCGGCAAGACGACGCTGATCGCGAGCTATCTCGCCGAGCGAGAAATCCGAGCAACCTGGTACCGCGGAAGAGGCGTCAGCCGCGACACGCTGCAGGCGCTCCTTCGCGGATTGCCTCCCCACGGTGTACTCATCCTGGATGATTGCGGAGAGCTCGGAGCCGAGTCAGTGCTGCACAGCTTCCTGATCGAGAGCGCTCAGGAGATTCCGCGCGACTCCCGCGTGGTTCTAATCGGGCGCGGAGCCCCTCCGGGCGTATATGCCCGATCGATCGCCAACGGCCTGATCGCTGTGCTGCCGGGGCACGAGTTGCCATTCACGCTTGAGGAGGTACGCGCGCTTGCGAGAGCGAGCTCAATCGATGAGCAGGCGGCCGATGCATTGCATCGGCGCTGCTCGGGCTGGGTCGCTGGGGTCGCCATCGGGCTCCAAAGTTTTCGACAGCATCCTGCGAATGCCGAGAGAGCGGATTGTGAGCTGCGCAGTGGCGCGTTTGCCTACTTCGCAAGCGAAGTGTTCGAGAGGCTCACGCCGCGCGAGCGTCAAGTCCTGGTTTCGACGGCGGTGTTGTCCCGCCTGACCGCTCAGCAAGCCGAGGCGCTGAGCGGCACGCACGGGGCGTGGCCAATTCTGCGGCGGTTTGCCAGCCATCATCAGCTCCTCCTGCAGGAGCCGAGCGCGCATGGAACGCTCGAATATGTTCCGCTGTTTCGAGAATTCCTGCTGGCGCACCTCGAGGATTCGCTGCCGGCGGGCGAGCTGCGGGCGCTGGCAACCCGCGCGAGTGCGCTCTTTGAAGCTTGCCCGACATTGACGTGGCTCGCCGGGTGTGACTTGCTTCGAGCTTGGACCTCACTGCGCCGCGGTGACCACGAGGACTGCCATCGCCTTCTCCGCGATGCGCTCACGACCGCACGAGCGGCTTCTTACCCTTCGCCGACCTGTCTGATACTGCCGGCCGTGGCCGCGGAGCTGTGCAACGAGGCACTCAGCGCAGACGTTGCCGCCGAGTCGGCGCGCTCGCTCATTCAACGCTATCGCCTCGCGGCACCTCCCAACGCGGCACGCGAATGGCCCTGGTGCTTTATGGTCTATGTGCTCGGGCGGTTTCGGCTGCTCAAGGCCGGGGAGCCGATCCGCTTCGCGGGGCGAACCCAGCGCAAGCCATTCGAGCTTCTGCAGGCCCTGATCGCATTTGGTGGAACGGAAGTCGGCGCCGGCACCCTCACCGATGCCCTGTGGCCGGACTCCGACGGCGATGCGGGTTACCACGCGCTCGAGAGCGCGCTCTATCGCCTGCGGCAATTGCTGGGGGCCCCGGATGCAGTGCGCATGGTCGGAGGCAAGTTGAGCCTGGACCGGAGGCAATTCTGGGTCGATATGTGGGAACTCGAGCGGGAGCTGCACTCGGGCAATCGATCCGACGCGGACACCGCCGCGCGATTAGGCCGCGCACGTCGGCTCTACGAAGGCCACTTCCTCGAGCGCGAGGGCGAGAAACCCTGGGTGCTCAAGACGCGCCAGGCGCTGCGCGATCGCGTTCTGCGGTGCGTTCGCGACGCAGCGCGCAGTCACGAAAGCCGGCGCTCGTGGCACGAGGCCGTCCGAGTCTATCAGGGCGGGCTCGAGCTCGATTCGCTGGCAGAGGATCTCTATCGGGGTTTGATGATTTGCTATCGCGAGCTCGGCGATCACAGCGAGGCGCTCCAGGTGTATCGGCGCTGTCGAGAGCTGCTCAACCGATTTCTCGGTTTGGCGCCCAGCGCCAAGACACAGGCAATCTATCAGAGCGTGATGCAGAGCGCGGCCTCGTCCGCGGGCCCATGCTCCGACCTTTCGGCTTCGCGCTATGGGGGACTCGCCAGCGTATCCGTGCCTTGATTGCCTGCAGACCCTCGATGCACCGACGCAAGAGGTGGCTCTTCGAGCTCGACGACCAGGGCGCCTGGTCGGTTCGTCCGATGCCCACTTGATACGGCCGCCACCCGACCGGTCGACGCTCGGCGGGTGGAGCATCGGCGCCGCATCACTACAGGGACACTCCGAGCAGCCGGCCGACTCACGTCATGCCGTGGGTCTGGTGTGAGCCTCGGCAATCTACTTTGAGCCGATCCTTTAGACGAGAGCCTTCAGCTACTCAATGCATCGAACCGCGGAGCATGTATAGGGGGCTCTTTTCCCGGGCTGAAGCCCGCCTCCGACTGCGTGTCGCCGCCTCCGAGAGTGGAGAGCCGCAATGAGATGGATACTGCTCGTCCTAACCGCCTTCACTTTGGTCCCTGCCCCGGTGTGGGGCGATTCCGGAGCAGGCTATACCGCGGCGCAAGCGGGTCGCGGGGCTATTGCCTATGTGCAGTACTGCACGCAATGCCACGGAGCGAATCTGCAGGGGGAAGCAGGGCCCGCGCTTAGCGGTCAAACCTTCCGCCAACTGTATGGCGAGGGAACGGCGGCGCAGCTCTATGACTTTATCAGTCAGCAGATGCCGCTGAATGCCCCCGGATCGCTGAGTCGGGAGCAGTATCTCGATGTCACCGCATATCTCTTGTCGCGCAACGGCACGCAGCCGAGCAGTGCACCGCTGCAGATCGGTACGCTCGGGCTGGTGCGGGTGTCCACCCGCGAGGCGAGCGTAGCCTCAGCGCCTTCGAGCACGGACGAGATCGTGCGCGCGCCCCCGCCGACCCGTAATGTGTACGCGCACCTTCCGCCTGGCGCGGAGGTGAACGTCACGGACGCCATGATGCTCGGGGCGGCATCCGACACGAACAATTGGCTCCTCCACGGCCGCACATACGACAATCAGCGATATTCACCCCTGACTCAGATCACGGCCGAGAACGCGCGGCTCCTCAACCTGGTGGCGCTGGTGCAGACGGGAATGCCGGCCAGCTTTGAAACGACACCGATCGTGGTCAATGGCGTCATGTACATCACTACGCCGGTCGTGAGTCACAGCATGAAGATCATGGCGGTCAATGCGGTGACCGGCGAGCGGCTCTGGGATTTTAACTATAACCTCGGGCAGTTCGAGATCTGCTGCGGTCCGGTCAACCGGGGCGTCGCGGTCGGTTACGGCAAGGTGTACGTAACGACGCTCGACGATCAACTGCTCGCGCTCGACGCCACCGACGGCCACATGATCTGGCAGGCCACCATCGTCAGCGCGAGTAACGGCTATTCCGAGACCCTCGCGCCGCAGATATTCGATGGTATGGTCATCGTGGGCAGTGCGGGCGGCGAGTGGGCTCTGCGCGGATTCGTGGCCGCCTATGATGCGCGGACCGGGGAGCAGCGCTGGCGCTGGATGTCCACCGATCCGAAAAGCTACGAGGGCGATTCCTGGCAAAGCGGCGGTGGAATGGTATGGACCACCCCGGCGATCGATCCGCAGCTCGGCCTCGTCATCTTCAGCACCGGCAATCCGAACCCGGATCTCGATGGCACGCATCGCAAAGGGGACAACCTGTACAGCGACAGCATCGTAGCGCTCGACGTCCATAGCGGGCAGCTGAAGTGGTATTACCAGGAAGTCAAGCACGATGTCTGGGACTACGATGCGGCCAGCAACGTCGTGCTCTTCGATGTACATCTGAACGGCAAGACCGTTCCGGCGGCCGCGGAGGCCGGGAAGGTCGGCTGGGTGTTCATCCTCGACCGGCGCACGGGCAAGCTCATCCGCAAATCCGACCCCTACGTGATGATGTCCAAGAACATGTTTTCCATGCCCACCGAAGCCGGCGTGGACATGCTTCCAGGGGCGAACGGCGGCGCGGAATGGTCGCCGCCAGCATATTCTCCGCAGACCCATTACCTCTACATCCTGGCAATGGACCAGTTGATGCGTTTTACGACCAAGCCTTCGGCGAGTGAGCCGGGGCTCCTGAGGCTCGGTAGCGCCTTCACGAACGTCAAGCCCGGCGGGATCCAGGATGGCCCGTTCGTCGCGCTGGACGTGGAAACGGGCAGGATCGCCTGGCAATACAAGTCGCCACAGCCGTTGATCGGCGGCGCGCTGGCAACGGCCGGAAACCTGGTCTTCACGGGTGAGGGCGATGGCTGGTTCGATGCCTTCAATGCCACGACCGGCGAGCGCGTGTGGCGCTACAATCTGGGAGCGGGCGTCAATGCGCCGCCCGTCACCTATCAGGTCAACGGCGAGCAATACGTCGCGGTCGCCGCCGGCGGCAACTTTCAAATGAACTATCCGTACGGCGACGTTGTCGCAATTTTCAAGCTGCCATCCGGCGCGGCTGGAGCTTCGAGCACATACCCGTCGGGACGGTGAGCTCCTGGCGAGCGACTCCTCGCGGCGCGCCATGCACGCGGCGGCCGGAGTCATCGTGCCTACGTAGCGATCCTGCCGATGAGCTGGGCGCTGACGTCCTCAGCGCCGCCGCAATCGCCCGCTCTTTGACGTGATTGGGCTCAACGCGGCGCCGAGACTGTTCGAGCCAGGTCTCGACCCAGGGCCGTAATCAGCCCCAAGGTCATTACCCGAGCGCGCCGCGATGACAACAAGCGCTCAATCTGGTAACTGCGTGGCTCGCCGTTCAGGCACCACTCACAGAAGTGCTCACAGTTATTGTGGAAAATCCGATAGCCGTCCTCACCCACGCGCGAGCGGGCGCGACGGACGACTTCTGCGCGATCGAAGCCAGCCTTCTTCGAGCGCCGCGTGCAGATGATTCGACCCCGGGCAAACTGCGCAAGCGACACTTCCTCAACCGGGCCGCGGAAAAAACCGCGGGCGAGGCCCGCATAGTGCACCACCCGGCCGTGACCCACGTAGATGCCGTGGTGCAGATAGCCAAGGCGCGGCGAGACGATGTGCGTTCCCGGCAATGGCTCCTCGCCTTGCTCCAGAATACTGTCAACGAAGTGCTCGCTCCGCGCCGTCCACCCCGCCGGACCACCGTCCGGGGCGAGAAGCGTTCTCCATTTGCGTAGCAAGTTCTGCACAGAGGACAGTTTCATCCACACGAGTTCACACTTGACTCACCGACCCGCATCACGGCGGAACGCACGCTTCGTGGCGTGAGCCGGGCGTGAGCCGCCCCGACTCAACTTGTCTGTGGTCGACGAGGTCTGTGGCCAACTACGTCGCCGTGATCGATGGCTACCGCTCCAAAGAGGCAGGGCGTTGAGCGCATCGGTATCGGGAAGACCGTCGGCACGCGGGAGGAGCGGTCTGATGCTCACCAATCAAGCGCAGACGACCGGAACACGGAGGCGCCCCTGGTCAATCGGCGCTGTCGAGAACTGCTCACTCGATTTCTGTCATTGCCGCCGAGCGTCAAGACCCAGGCGATTTATCAGAGCGTGCTGCAGAGTGCGGCGGCGGGCACAGGATCCTGCCTTTCGGCTTCGCGCTCTGCTGGACTCGTCAACGCATCCGCGTCGTGACTGATCTGGAGAGCATCCGATGATCACACGGGGAAAGCGCTTCTTCTTGCTCGACGGCGAAACCGCCTCGTCCGATGGTCAGTTGATTCTCGGGGTCGCGGCCGATCCGGCGCCCACACCGCCGCCTTTCGCGATGAGTAGGGGCGCTCGATGTTGGTACATAAGTCGCCCGGGAGTCACCACTCGTAGGGTCATTCGCAGTTGTTGTGCGCAGCGCCGCCAGCGCCAATCGCATTGCCGCCGCGTTTGGTGACAAAGTCGATTTCGAGTTGCATGGGACTCGCCCTCTATGCGGAGCTTGGGACGGAAACTGAGGATGCTCCTCGCCGCGGTCGGTGATCCCGCCAGCCTGACGGCACAGAGCAAGCGCTGCGTCGACCGTGTTTGGACGGAAGCCGAGGAGAGGTCTCCGGGACCGCACATGGTCTCACCGCGCCGCGGCTATCTGGTCCTGACGAGTCTTCGTGTGCTCGGTGTGAGCCGTGCTCGCGTAGGCTCACTATGAGCGCAACCCTCGCACGAGATCGGCTATGGAAAACATTGCAATCGGCTCTTCTTCTCTGACGACTTCGCGCATCGGACTGGGCACCTGGGCAATTGGCGGCTGGATGTGGGGCGGCACGAGTGAAGCCGCGTCGATCGCGACGATCCGCTCCGCCGTCGATCGCGGCGTCACGCTGATCGATACCGCGCCGGTCTACGGCTTCGGCCGTTCGGAGGAAATCGTCGGCAAGGCGATCGCCGAGGGCGGTCTTCGCGATCGGGTGCAGATCGCCACCAAGGTCGGTCTCAACTGGCAGGATGGCTCGGTGTATCGCGACTCGCGCGCACCGCGCCTGCGCGCCGAGGTGGAGAGCTCCCTGCGGCGGCTGCGCACCGACGTGATCGACCTCTACCAGGTCCACTGGCCCGATCTCGAGACACCGTTCGAGGAGACGGCACGCGTCCTCGAAGATCTGCGCCGCGAAGGGAAGATCCGCGCCATCGGCGTGAGCAACTACTTGCCGGTCCAGATGGAGGCCTTCCGCAAGGCGGCCAGCCTCGACGCCATCCAGTCGCCCTACAACCTCTTCGAGCGCGAGATCGAGGCTGACGTGCTGCCGTATGCCGCGCACACCCAGCTCACGGTCCTCAGCTACGGCGCGCTCTGCCGCGGACTCCTCAGTGGACGGATGACGCCGGCGACCCAGTTCGATGGCGATGATCTGCGCAAGGTGGACCCGAAGTTTACGGGCAGCCGCTATCCACAGTATCTCGCAGCCGTCGATGCCCTCGGCCAGCTGGCGCGCGAGCGCTTTGGCAAGTCGGTGCTGGCACTGGCGGTGCGCTGGGTGCTCGATCAGGGACCGACCATCGCGCTTTGGGGTGCGCGCCGGCCCGACCAGCTCGATCCGCTCGGCGAGATCGAGGGTTGGAGCATTGACGCGGCGAGCCGGCGCGAGATCGACGCGATTCTCGCCCGTACCGTCAAGGACCCCGTATCGCCCGAATTCATGGCGCCGCCCCTGCAGCGACCCGCCGGCGCATTGCGCCTGGCGAGCTGAAGCGTAGCGGCAGGTTTCATTGGCTCATCACCTACCGAAAGTTGGAGGCATATTTGAAGATCTTCAAAGAGTGGCTGCCGATCACGGCGGCGATTGTTATCACCGTGATCGAAGTGCTGGTGTTCACCTACAGCACCCACACGCTTCCGCTGATCGAGGGGCCCGCGGCGACCGCGTCCGATAGCCGCGCCGACTTCGGCAGCGACGAATAAGACACCGGATGCCGCGGATCTTCGGAGCCTATATGCGGTCGGCGACGTTCTGGCTGCTCTTACTCGCTCCCGCCGCTGCCTCAGTTGCTGCAGGCGCGGCCGACGCCGCCGAGCAGATCGGGCACCGCGACGCTGTGACTTGTAACCCGCTCCCTGAGGCATTGCGCGAGCCCGCGCGCGTCAAATTGGCCTTGCGCGTGAGTCAGCTGTGAGTGCGCGTCTACTAGTCTGAGCCGGTGGAAGCAAATGAACTACGGGAGATGACGATGCATCTATCACCGAACGGCGGCCCCGAGACAGCGCGTCCTCGCTTAGCAAGGGTGATGCATGTCTGAGATCTCACGTAGATCGATCCTCAAAGCTGGAGCCTTGGGCGCGGTCACGATCCTCGGTGGCGCAGCTTCATCGCGCGCCGGGGCACCGGCCTCCACGCCGCGAGCGCCGCTATTTTTCACCGCAGAAGAGGCGGCATTCATTGACGCCGCTGTGGCACGACTGATTCCGGCGGACGAACAGTGGGGCGGGGCACGGGAAGCGGGTGTTGCGAACTATGTCGACCTGCAATTGGCCGGTGCCTGGGGCGCGGGAGAGCGGCTGTACCGCAGCGGTCCCTGGGTACCCGGCACGGCCAGTCAAGGGTATCAATTGCCGTTTACTCCCGCGGAGCTATTCCGCAAAGCACTGGGGGCGATCAACAAGGAGTTAGCAGCCACGCCCTTTGCGAAGATGAGCGCCGCTAAACAGGATGCCTATCTCAGGCATCTGGAAACCAGCAGCACAGATCTCGGCGGCGTGCCTTCGGACGTTTTTTTCATGCACCTGTGGGAGCTCACGGTTGAGGGTTTCTTCAGCGATCCGGTGTACGGGGGCAATCGCGACATGCTGGGCTGGCGCATGGTCGGATTCCCGGGCGCCTACGCCTCCTACTACGAGCTCGTGGATCAACACGGCGTGAAGTTCGATCGGCCGCCCATGAGTCTCGCCGAGGACGCCAACCGGCACGTGCACATGGATCCGAACATTCCAGCGTACTTGCTGACGCCGAGCAAATAGGGAGCCTCGATCATGGCGACGCGTCTGAAACCAGTTGACGCTGTGACGATTGGTGTGGGTCTGACTGGCTCTCTCGCAGCCCTCGAAATCGCTCAGGCAGGCCTCACAGTAGTTGGCCTGGAGCGTGGTGCGGCGCGCTACACCGTGCCCGATTTTCAGTCGCCCCCGATCCACGACGAGCTGCGCTTCGCCGTTCGCAAAGGCCTCATGCAGGACAACGTCAAAGAAGCGGTGACGTTCCGGAATTACTCCGACCAAACGGCTCTACCGATCAGACGCTGGGCGAGCTTTCTGCCGGGGACGGGCCTCGGTGGCTCGTTTGTGCACTGGAACGGTCAGTCCTTCCGGTTCCAGGAGGCCGACTTCGGCTATCGCTCCCATATCCTGCAGCGCTATGGGCAGAAGTTCCTCGACGCCTGTGGGCCTGAGCTTACGATTCAAGACTGGGGCGTCACGTACGCCGAGCTCGAACCCCACTACGATCGGTTCGAGTATCTCCTGGGCGTCTGCGGCACTGCGGGAAACATCCAGGGCAAGATCCAGCCGGGAGGGAATCCCTTCGAAGCGCCGCGCGCGCGCGAGTATCCGAACCCGCCGATGAAAGAGACTTACTTCGGCGCCATATTCCGCAAAGGCGCCGGAAGCCTCGGATATCACCCCTACCCCCAGCCCTCCTCCAATCTGAGTCGGCCGTATACCAACCCGCTCGGTCTGAAGTTGCAGCAGTGCGTCTTCTGCGGCTTCTGCGAGCGCTTTGCCTGCGAACACTTCGCTAAGGCGAGTCCCCAGACCACGATTCTACCGGTGCTGCTTAAGAACCCCAATTATGAGCTGCGCACCAACTGCCAGGTACTCCGGATCAATCTCGACAGCACGCGCAAGAAGGCGACTGGCGTCACCTATGTCGACGATGCCGGCCGCGAGTTCGAGCAACCGGCCGAGCTGGTGCTGGTTACGGCGTTCCCCCTCAACAACGTGCGCATGCTGCTGCTCTCGGGCATCGGCAAGCCCTATGACCCGAGGACGGGTGAGGGTGTCGTGGGCCGCAACTACTGCTACCAGACGACGGGCGGCGCCACCGTGTTTATGGACGAGAACATCAATATCAATCCGTTCATGTCATCAGGCGCCCCGGGGACGATGATCGACGATTTCTCCGGCGACAATTTCGATCATTCGAAGTTGGGATTCATCGGCGGCCAGTATGTGGGTTCGATCATGACCGGCGCCCGTCCCATCGAGTTTCACCCAACGCCGCCGGGAACTCCTGCCTGGGGGCAGGAATGGAAACGTGCCGTTGCTCGACACTACAACCACACGATTCTGATTCAGCAACACGGCACATCGACAGCGAGCCGGCTCAACTATCTCGATCTCGATCCTACATACAAAGATGCGTGGGGTCAGCCGCTGCTGCGCATGACTTTTGATTTCCCCGAGAACGACATCCGCATGTCGCAGCACGTCGCCGACAAGGTCGTGGACATCGGTCGCGCGATGGGAGGCAAGATCGTGGTGCGGGGAGGCACCAAGCGACCCTACAACACGACGATCTATCAAAGCACGCACAACGCGGGCGGCGCGATTATGGGGAGCAATCCCCGCACCAGCGTCGTCAATCGGTATCTGCAGTGCTGGGACGTTCCGAATGTGTTCAGTCTAGGTGCTTCGGCTTTTCCTCAGAACGCCACCTATAACTACACCGTCACGATCGGTGCGCTGACCTATTGGGCGCTCGAGGCGATCAAGAACAGGTATCTGAAGGCGCCTGGACCGCTGGTTCAAGCATGATCCCCCGCCGCATCCGCACCGTAATGATCGCCGCACTCGCTTGGTTCGGTGCGAACTCGCTGATGCGTGCTCAAAATGCGGGACGGCCGCCCGACTTGAAGCGCGGCGCAGTCATTGCGGCTCAAGGCACGGCCGCAGGCGCTCCCGCGTGTGCCGGATGCCACGCCTTTAACGGCGGTTCCGATGCGAGCGGCGCATTTCCGCGAATTTCGCGGCAATCGGCCGTCTACCTCGCGAGCCAACTGCACGACTTTGCAACGGGTGTTCGTGCCAGCGCCGTGATGTCGCAGGTGGCCAAGCACATGTCACCCGATGACATCGCTGATGTGGCGGCTTACTACGCCGCGGTCGATGCGCCGCTCTTGCCGCTCAAGGCCGGCGACTCGGCGCTCATTAAGCGTGGCGAGCTGCTCGCGACGGTGGGCAGTGCTGAGAAGCAGATTCCCGGCTGCAACAACTGTCATGGGCCGGGCGGGGCAGGAGAGCCTCCGTCCATCCCTTACCTGGCAGGACAGTACGGGTCGTATATCGCCTCCACCTTGCACCTGTGGCAGCAGGGATATCGCAAGAGCAATCCGCAGGGCATGGGACTCATTGCCCGGAGTCTCGACGACCAGGATATCGCGGCCGTCTCGGCCTACTACCAGCACGTGCCGTCCTCACTCGTCGGTGACATCGCGGAGTACTGAGAGTGGCTGCGACCATTTTCAAACAGCTCGATGACTTTCGCGCAGGTAAGCGCCCGTCAGGTGTCATGAATGCCATCGCGGCTGCTCTGACGGTACAAGACTCAGCCAACGTGGCTGCGTATTTCGGGGGTCGGGCTAACGGACTTGCGCCCGCCCGAGGCGAGCCATTGCGAGGGGGCCACACCCTGCGGGAAGGTGATCCCGCAATTCGGCTCGTCTTTGCCGGAGACCCCGAGCGCGGCATTCCACCCTGCACGGCTTGTCACGGTCCGAGTGCGATCAAGCTTGGGGCCCCTAGCCTGATGCGGCAGCGACCCGCCTATATCGAGCGCGAGCTCGCAGCGTTCGCCGAAGGCATGCGCCAGAACGACATCAACGAGCAGATGCGCAGCATCGCATCGCAATCGACACCCGTCGAGAGCCATGCCCTCGCCGAGTTTTACGGAGCAGGTGGCGACTCAGCCGCACACTCATCACAGCGTGAGCGCCCTTAATCGATGCCGCCGACAGTTATAGAGAGCCTTTCCATGCGGACCCTTATTGCTTCCTGCGTTATCGCTTCTGCATTGGTTCCCGCGGCGTCCACCGCCGCACCACAGTTCCTTGAGAAAAAGATGCTCAGCCTGGAAGCGGCACGGCTGATGGTCGCGGCCGCCGAGAAGGAGGCCGAGCGCCAGCACCTGCGAGGTGTGATCGCCGTCGTCGACGATGGTGGGTGGGTCATCCTACTCGAGCGCATGGATAACGCGGCGTACACGGCGAGCGTTGAGCTGGCGCCCGCAAAGGCGCGCACTGCGGCCTTGTTCAAGAAGCCGACGCAAGTCCTCGAGGACGCTATCAACAAGGGTCGCATTGCGGCCGTCACGGCGCGCGACTTCACCGAGATGCAAGGGGGCTTGCCAATTGTCGTTGATGGTCAAGTAATCGGCGGAATTGGTGCGAGTTTCGATACGCCGCAGCATGATCTCGAGGTCGCTGAAGCCGGGTTGGCGGCGCTCGGCGCCGATCACGCCGGCGCGAAACGCTGACTTCGAGCGATTTGTTGCCAAGCCTTTTTTTTCGACGCACCAGTTGTCGCGAGCGGCAGGTCGCCGATAGGGTTTCCAGCGGAAAAATCAGCTGCCCTACGCGCACGACCATCCGGACGCGCACGAGCACCCGCGGCACCACGCACAAGCGCAAGAGGGCGCCGCCGGACGCCGGCACACTCACGGGGCTGACGCGGCGGCAGTGCGATGGGTAAATGTCTTGGCTTCCCGATGAATTACGGTGCCACTGCGTCTGATGCGAACGACCGCCGTGTACCGCGTTTCAACACTAGCTTGCTTGCGGGCTTTGATCGTCGGCATGATGATGTTATGAGCTCGATCGATCGACGGGTGTCCGTGGCCCCGATGCTCGACTGGACGGACGAAGCCTATTTCCATTTCTAGATCAGCTGCTTGCGGCTGCTCAGGAAGGCTTGTCACCTTTACGTCACCTTTATTTCTCATTTGAACGCAGCCAGTCTCGCCGCGTGGCGGCTTTCACGCTCATCGGCGAGGCTGGCCGCGATTGAGATGGCTCGGTTTTGGCCTTGGTAGCGCGGACGTGTTTTGCTCATTCCCTAATGCCCCCGTCAAGGTGCGCGTGAAGTAGGGCATTGAGGCACATCGCTTGCCCGAGTGAGGCTTACGACCGCTTTGGGGGAATCTATCCGGTCGGTACGACCGACCGCTCCCTGGGGCCGATGAGGCCCGTCCATGCAGGTGTGCCGCCGACAGCCGGAAACGGACCCGAAAGGGCGTCTCGGGCCATCGGCGACGTTCACCGCGATAGCCCAACGCTTGCGCTGATCGAAGTGCGGAGCGAGGAATGCCCAGGTTGTGGCGATCCCGATTCCGAGGCCTCGCGGACGAGGGCGTTAATTGTGAGTGCGATTTACCGGGCATCGCCTGCCGAAGCACGGGCCTCGTCTCGGCGCTGCTCCTCGACGTCCCGCTCGAGAAAGTAGTTGAGAAATGTTCGAATGACCGCGATCGCCCCGACGCGACCGATGGTCTGCCAGCTCGTGCTGATGGAGGTTTCGATTATATCGGCCGCGAGCTGAAAGGTGAGCGCCGCAACCAACCAGCGCGCATACCGCAGCCAGGCAATCCTTGCCTCTTGCTTCCCGAGCCGGTTGATCATAGCGCGAACAACCGCGACTGATGCCTCAGCGGTTCCTACCACAATGACCAGCAGTGCGATCGCATTGATGGCGACGATTACCGGCTCACTGATGACGCTAAGCCACTGGCTCATGTGATCCTCTGCGCTTACGCCACGCAGCGTAGGGCGCAGTAACAATCACGCTCACGAGGAATGCCAGCAGCACGGCAGCTGTGACCATTCGCGGTGCCTGAGCGCTTGCGCCAATTCCAGCCACCAAAGCGACGCCTGGATGTCGTGAAGCCGTTGCCAGAGCGAGCACTGTGCGGTTCTGCGGATCGGGGCCGCCCGACACGTGCCTGTTCAGCAGCCACAGAATCGGCCGGAAGTCTTGCGCCCGCTCCGTGGGCAAGTACTCATAGCGGGGCGGGTGTTCGTTATAGCGGCGGCGTTCGAGTAATCGGGCATCCATGAGCGAAGCGAGACGCCGTGCCAGGATGTTCGGCGCGATTTCCAGACTCTACTGGAACTGATCGAAGCGCGTAAGGCCATGGAACGGAGCCCATTCCGTCAAGGCTCGCCGCTTATGAAGTACTTTGCGAGGGGCGTTCCGGCGTACTTCTCGCCCATCAGCCGGGCGAATAGGATCACCGAGCTGCGTGGCCGGTGGTTTACCACCAGGTGCTGGGCCTTCCCGGCGCCGTTGCGCTTAACCGTTACGACAACGCTGGTCGGCTGCCCTTGGATCTTACACGTGTACTCCTCGAGAAAGCCGTTGTCGCCGTAGTTGCCGGTGAACTGGAACTGCTGGTTCTCATACACCTTGCGCGCGTCCGTCACGAGCTTATGGACGCACTCGGCACCGTGAAGGACGCCCTGCATCGCTGCGCCCTCGCCGGTGACGTCGTCGGCCAGGTTGTCTAGCCACCACGGATAGTACCCGGTGGGCTTGCTAGCCGGATCGCGGTTTTCAGTAGACATGTCGTTTACTCCTTCCGAATTCAATACTGCGCCGGATGCCACGCCGACAGGGTGAGCCCTTCTACAGGCGACGATCCATTAGCCATTGGTGTACTTCTCAACATTGCGTCATCACACAATTGCGTCACCACGCTCAAATGCTGTGCGCCACCGCGATTTCGCCAGGCCACTGGCCGACCCAGTGGAGGCAAGGATTAACAACACTTACCTGCGACCGGGAAGCCCAGGAGGTGCTGCCCGCCAATAGATCGCCGCATGGTCCCTCGTTGCGTTGGTCCCCAGGCCGGCTAGATCCACGAAGGTGTAATGGACTTCCAATTCGGGTCCTGCTCTGATCCGACACGGAAAGCACACCGGCAACTTTTAGCGGATCAATCAGAAGAGGAAACTCCCGACGCGCTCTAGCACTGCACGCGTCCTGAGATACTGCGCTGCACTAGCAGGTTGTGCCGCCGTTGCCACCGTTGCCGCTGTCGCCGTCCACGTTCCGAAGTCGGCCGCGCAGAGCGATGAAGTGGATCGAGGTCAGGCCGTGGGGAACGTCGTCCCGGTCTTCGGTATTGGAATTCCGGCCGGATACCGTGATTGGAAGCTGGTCTCAGTGTCTCGCGAAAAGGGGAACCTCAATGATATCCGTGCGGTGCTGGGAAACGACCCAACCATCAAGGCGTACCGCGAAGGGATGGCTGTGTTCCCCGACGGCGCAATACTTGCTCGTATAGCTTGGACCTACATTCCGTCGAAGGACAATGACAAAGTCCTGGGGAAGCCTCAGCGCGCTTCGCGCCATGCCAAGAAACGATTAATTAGACTCATGGGCATCACTTGATTGGAGCAACCGGTTTGCGCGCAGCCCTGTGACTCTCTAGTACGCGCGGACACGTTAGGCCCCGCGGCTGCTGACGTATCGCTTGTTCGTGCTGGAATTTGCAGGCAGTCGCGTCTTGTGCCTGGCTGCAACGGTCTGAGCGCGCGCCAGAACGCTCTTGTTGGTGGCGCGGTCCGATCATTGCGGGTCGTCCGGGAAACAAAAGGTGCGGCGGGCAGTGCCCGCCGCACGAACCTTCCCGCCGTTGCGGCAAGCGGGGGGAGACGCGCTGTCCTTTCCAGCACGCAGGGTCGGCCGATCCTTCGGGCAATTCTCGAGCGACCGAACACCACAACTCCATCGGTGCTATCCGCCGGGCGCGCTAGCAGGGATCTTCTCGCATCTCGACCTTGACGAACCCGCCGGCCCCGTCAGGCCTGCAAACCGCTGCCAGCTCAATGTTTTTCGCGAGTCCGTTGGGGTCCGTTAGGAATGGCGTGTGGCCGGTGTTCTCCGTGAGCTCGAGACGTACAGGCGTCTGCTTCAGCATCTCCACCTGAAGCCACGGGCTCACAACTTGGTCCTTGGCCGTATGAATGTAGACCTTGTCGATGAGCGCGAAGCGCTCGCCAGCGAGGTGGATTGGCGTTACCAGCGGCTCCAGGGGCTCATCGACGATCGCGTCCGAGATCGCTGCACGGATCTGCGGGGTGCAATCGTTGCAAAAGAGATCCGCGCGTGCGCCTCGCTCGACGGAGATGATTCCCTTTTCTTTCATCACCTGCAGGTGGGGGCCGATCTTGCTTTCCTTATCGGAGTTCCCGAGTTCGAGCAGGGTCTGCTGATTGGTCGGAAGGTATGCGGCAACATACACGAGGGTACGCACTCGCTCTGGGGCCGCGTCAGCTGCCGCCGAAATCGGGAAGCCCCCGAAACTGTGGCCAACAACCACCGCCGGCTGCTTACTTGCCTTCAGCGCGCTAATGACCGCGTCCCGATAGAGGTCCAAACTGACCGGCCCAGTGGTCTCGGGCGCGCCCGGACGGCCGGGCAAACTGACAACCGTCACTCGATAGCCGTCAGTCTTGAGTCGTGCCTCGACTCCCTGCCAAATCGCCGCCGTTTCCCAAGCACCGTGCACAAGCACGATTGGTGGCTTTTCAGTCGCGCTCATCGCTGTAGCGCAGATGAGGAGGGTTGATGCAGTCAGTGCAGCTCTAATGCTATTCGCTGTAAACGATTTCATGATGTCCTCCAGGTTCCAAAATGATGAAGAAAAATTCACACTAACATCAGATCAGACGTTTGCAGGCGAAGCGATTGCACCAAGGTTGTACTGCCCGTTAGGGTTCGAATGTAAGCGCACACTCGCTGCAGCCGCGCCCGTCCAACGGCGCAAGCTCTCAACCATGGTCACGAGCTCCGCAAAGGAGCTCGCTCGCATCTTCCGCATCATCCTGCCGCGGTGCACTTTGACGGTGAACTCGGTGATGCCGAGGTCGCCACTGACCTGTTTGTTCAACCGACCGGAGGCCACCAGACTCATAACTTGTCTTTCGCGAGCAGTCAGAGATGCATGGCGCTCCTGAAGCAGCTGGATTCGCGCAAGCTGATCGATTGCTGCGCGGCTGCGTTCGATGGCGCATCGGATCGCGGCCACCAGAGAATCTGTCGCGAGCGGCTTTGTCAGAACTTCAACCGCCCCTGCCTTCATGGCCTGGATTGCTAATTGCACATCGAGTTGTTCGCTCATGAAGATGACCGGCATTTCGGCCCTTTCTGCGATGAGGCTTTGCAGCTCAAGACCGGTCAAGCCTGGTAGGCGCAGCTCAACCACAAGACAGCTTGGGGCCAGAACTCGTGGACGTGCCAGAAATTCCTCAGCCGAAGCTGTCATCTTCGGCTGCCATCCGGCGGAGCGAATCGCTACACTCAGTGCTTCACGAACCGAAGCGTCGGCGTCAACGACAAAAACCGTGGGAAGATCAGGGCATCCGGGGGTATTGCGTGAGGAGCACTCCCGCGTAAAGGTCATGGCTCGTCTCCTTAGGCAACAGCGATTACCAAATTGCCTGCGTTGGGCCGCCGGTGTCCTTTGCAACGCCGGAAGCTCAGTTGGCACTTAAGAGCGCTGGACTAAGGAAAGTGGAACCCGGGAGACTGTCGAAGCGCTAGAACAGTTCGATCTTGACGTGATTGCCGCCACGCATTTCACAGGTTGACGGGCAATCGGCACACGATTCAAACATCGAGTCGTAGCATCGGCGGTACGGAGGCGCTTCTTTCTTTGACTAGGGAGTGAAATTGGTCACTGCGTTCTTGGGTGGTCTGCGCCGTGGACGCCGCCGCGCTGTCACCTTCGGTGCCCTGGATCGGAACCCACTCCCTCTTGACCGACGGGCATGTCGAGCGGGGTGATCCTCTTCAAGAGTAGGACTTGGCGCTTGCGGCAAGCCGCATGCATGCGTGGCGCAGCGTCTTTGAGACCTCCTGAAACCGCTTCCAGAACCTCACGATCACCCCGGAGGCCGTCTTCAGCAGCCGCGCACGATCTAACTTATTGATATACAAGGCCCGTTTTGCCGGTATCCAGTTTTCTAAGAACCGCGCTCTAATGCCACCAGCGAACCTTGTTACCTTACTCTTTGTAGGCCCCGCGCATCTTGAAGCCCGACATCGCTCATCGCCAGGCCTTCGTCACCGACGTTGCGACTCAGCACGGCCGCAAGCTCCGTCGGTATCTTGCGGCGCGCCTGCGGAACGCAGCCGACGTGCCGGATCTGGTGCAGGAGGTGTTCTTGCGCCTTATGCGCGTCGAGCGCCACGAATCGATCCGTAACCCCGAGGCCTATGTCATGACGGTCGCGGGCCACGTCCTTCACCAGCACACGCTGCGGCTCGCGAGCGCGCCGGCGGCCGTTGGCGCGGTTGAAGTCCTGGTTGACCTCGAGAGCACCATCGGATCCGACCCCGGGGCGCAGATCGACGCCGAGCGGCGCTTGGAAGAGCTCGACAGCGCACTCGAGCAGTTACCGCTGAATCTCCACGCGACCTTCGTCCTGCATCGGCGCGATGGCATGACGTTGGAAGAGATCGCAAAGATCTTGGGAGTCTCGCGCCCAATGGTGAAGAAGTATCTCGCCAAGGCGGTGATGCGCTGTCGCGAGCAGCTCGAGCCCGGCGCGCAGAGGCAGGGAGGCGAGTCGTGAATCAACAGATCTATCGCGAAGCCTCCGAATGGCTCGTCGATCTTCGGGTGGGCGATACCGATGCTGCCGCTCGAGAGAGGCTCGACGCTTGGTTTCGTGCCTCGCCGGAGCATATTCGGGCGTTTCTTGAGCTTTCCTCGATCTGGGAGGACGGCGCCGACCCCGATCTCGATCGCGCGCATACGACCCACGATCTGATTGCGCGGGCTCGGGCGATAGCGACGAATGTGGCGGAGATCGGTCATTCATCGAGGCGCGTCGAAACGCCCCAGGCAGGCGCTCCGGTATCACGGCCACGCCGCGCGCTCATGCCCGCCGGAGCGCTAGCTCGAGTGATCGCGCCGCCGCGCGTTCGACGCTTCAGCGTCGCCGCTTCTATCGCCCTCGCCACACTCGCTGCCGCTGCACTGCAGCTTTACCGTTCCCTCGAGGGCACGTATTCCACGGCCGTTGGCGAGCAGCGGACCGTGAGCCTCTCGGACGGGTCACGTATCGAGTTGAACTCCCGTTCCGAGATCCGCGTCGAGTTTTCGAAGTCCGAGCGCCATGTGGAGCTCCTAGCCGGCCAAGCCTTATTCAAGGTGGCCAAGGACCCGGCGCGTCCTTTTGTTGTCGGGAGCGATCGCGCGCGTGTCCGTGCAGTCGGCACTGAGTTTGATGTCTACCGCGAGGCCGCCGGAACCACGGTCACTGTTGTTGCGGGAAGGGTAGCGGTAATGCCCACCGCCGAGTCGGAGTCGATGACCAGGTCCGAAGGGTCTGGCGCACCCGAATCCGGAGCCACGACAGAGCGGCCCGTGGCAACGGTCTTTGTGTCGGCCGGCGAGCAGGTCGTGGTCACGCCTTCGAAGGTCACGCAACCGTCGAATGCCGATGTCGCGGCGGCGACCGCGTGGACGCGGCACGAGCTCGTTTTCGAGTCGACACCGCTTGCGGAGGTCGCGCAGGAATTTAATCGCTACAACGAGAAGCCGTTGGTGGTGAGCGATGAGGCGCTCAAGAACTTCCATGTGACAGGCATCTTCTCTTCTACGAACCCTACATCACTTCTGAAGTTTCTCGGTGCACAGAAGGACATTGAGATCGTAGAGACCGACTCCGCGATTCTCATTACCCGGAAGTGAGTGGCGCGTCACTAAAGTTACCCGCCTCCGTCATCCGGTATACATTTTTTGACATTTCCGCTCTATTTTCGCACGAGACCGCGCCCCGACCGGCACGCGCTAACAACAAACCTCTCAGGACCCGGAGGAGTTCTCTGGCGACTGAGCGTTGCGGGGGCGGTACTGTATCTTGCCGTTGTCGGAGTATCGGCGGCGCAAAATTCCGCCGCAATGAACCGGAAACAGACGAATATTCCGGCTGAGGCCCTGGTCCTAGCCTTGAAACAGCTCGCGCACGAGCGTGGCCTGCAGGTCGTCTTCCAATCCGAAGTGGTCGGAACGGTGCAGACTCATGGAGCCACGGGTCAGCTCACTACCGCTGAAGCGCTTACGCAGCTCCTCGAGGGCACGAATCTCGTCTATCGCTACCTTGATGACACCACGATCACGATCCTGAGGGCCTCCGACTCCTCAGGGTCGGGTGCGCGACCGGCGGAACCGAACAGCGCGCCGCCGACAACCTCCGATGACCAGCCGGCCTTGGCGCAGCGGTTCCTCGTGGCGGCTGTGCAGGCTGCGGGGGTGGCTGCAGTGAACCGGAAGAATGAGCAACGGTCGGAGAACCAGGCCAACGGCCTAGCGGAAGTCGTGGTTTCCGCGCAGAAGAGGAATGAAAACCTCCTGGGCGTCCCGGTCCCAGTGGCCGTTGTCGGCGCCGCAGCCTTGACGGCTTCAGACCAACTGCTATTTCAGGATTACTTCTCGGCCGCGCCAGGACTGAATTTCGCGAGCGGCGATCGCGGCGAGATATTCCCCAATATCCGTGGCATCAACACCGGCAGCTATTCTTCTCCGACGGTCGGTATTGTCGTAGACGACGTCGCCTATGGCTCGAGCATTATTATAGACGGCAGTGGTGCGGCGCCCAACATCAATCCGAGCGATCTGGGGCGCATTGAAGTGCTGCGCGGACCGCAAGGTACGTTGTATGGTGCGAACAGCCTCGGCGGTCTCGTCAAGTTCGTCACTGTTGACCCCTCCACTGCCGGCTTCACTGGGAATTTCTCTGCGGGCACGAGCGCGGTGTACAGCGGTGCACAGGCGGGGTACAACTTCAACGGCGGCGTCAACGTCCCGATCAGCGGCGACCTCGCTGTTCGAGGCAGCGCGTATGCGCAGCAGCTTCCGGGATATATCAGTAATCCGGTTACCGGGGCCCGCGGCATCAACGCGACCCAGATGGACGGGGGGCATGTCGCGGTACTTTGGAGCCCTTCCGATGCCCTTTCGCTAAAGTTCGGCGCCCTTATTCAGCACCTCGAGTCGAATGGGTTAACTTTCTCCGGGGCCCAGGGATTGGGCGACTTGCAACAGGACTTCCTGATTGGAACCGGCCCGAACTCGAACGACGGCGAGATCTTTAGCGCGGCCATCCACGCCAAGCTTGGTGATGTCGATCTGACATCTATAACGGGTTACAACCGTGTTAAGACGACTAACATCAACGATGCGACGATCTTCTGCCAAGGCACCGAGGCAGCCTTCGGTGTGTGCGGAGCTGCGAGTCACCAGACGGCAACCACCGACAAATACACCCAGGAGCTTCGTTTTTCGTCATCGATCGGATCCAGCTTCGACTGGCTCGTGGGGGGTTACTGGACAAAGGAAAACACCTCAGATGACTATGTCACCGCAGCCGTCGATCCCGCGACCGGGGAGCAGGTCGGCATCTATGGAACCTTTCGGATCACAGAACCGTACGAGGAGTACGCAGCATTCGCTGATCTGACGTTTCACTTCACTGACCGTTTCAACATTCAGGTCGGAGGACGTCAGAGCCGGGATGAGATTTACTCCGAGCTGCAGAGTGTAACCGGTCCGCAGGCGGCGAGTTTCTCCTCGAGCTCAGTTTTCATCGCGCAGTCAGTGTCGACCACTGAGTACCCGTTCACCTGGCAGGCCACACCCCAATTCAAATTCAATTCTGACGTGATGATGTATGCACGGGTGGCGACGGGGTTCCGCCCGGGTACGGGCAATCAGCCGGTGGCCGTCGCCCAAGGTGCACCGCCCGCCGCGGAACCGGACAAGACAACCGATTACGAACTTGGGACGAAGGGAACGGCCTTTGACCATACGCTCTCGTTCGACGCCTCCGTTTACTACATCCAGTGGGAAAATATACAAATAGAGCTCGAAACTCCGGAGGGGAACGGCTACGCAACGAATGGGTCTGGCGCCAAGAGTCGGGGTATAGATCTGGCAGCCCAGTGGATACCGGCAGCGGGGCTCAACATTGGAGGCTGGGTGGCGTTCACTGACGCTGAGCTGGCACAGGCGTTTCCTCAGTCCTCTGCCGCCTACGGCCAGCCTGGTGACCGATTGCCGTATTCGAGTCGCATCTCCGGTAATCTGTCCATCGATCAGAGCTTCCATCTGTGGGGTGAGACCACGGGCCAGGTCGGCGGCCTCGCTACCTACGTCGGTGACCGCGTAGGCGACTTCACCAGAAGTGCCGTTCGCCAGGAGTTTGGCGGCTATGCAAGGCTCGACTTGCATGCCTCGATGTTCTACCAATCGTGGAAATTCCACCTCTTCGCCAACAACATCGCCGACAGACGGGGAATTCTCGGCGGCGGGCTTGACTCCTTCCATCCCGGGGACCCCTTCATATATATAACACCGCGCACGGTTGGAATCTCGGTCGAAAAGAATTGGCCTTAACCGCGAGAGCGCGCGACGGCCTTACCAACGTCGGCGCAGACAGGGCCCAAACCGGTTTCGATGCGGCGACTACTCGTCCCCGCAATAGAGAACCACGCCCGACTGATCCTGGATCTTCTTGAGCTCGCCTTCTCGCTGATCCTTGGGCAATGCACAGATGCGCTTGATCTGCGTCGCCGCTTGCTTTTCGATGCGGGCATTCTCTGCCGTCTTGCGCTCGGCTTCGGTCTGACAGGATGCGAGGGCCAAAAGGACCGCGCCCACTTCGAGGGATACCCTTCCGCACTTATATAAGTGCGATCTCGGATTCCCCCAGTCCCGCATCTCACGCCAGCGCCCCATTGTCTTTAAGTCGCTGATTCTGCGAGGGTTCAACCCGTCTCAGCGGCCAGCCGCTGTATGCGCGCGGGATAGTTTCCGCCGCAGCAATGGCCTCGGTAAGTCGTTCAGCAAACCAGGGTCGATCAAGCGATCAAGTCGATGTCACAGTATTGCTCACATTGCAGCACTCTCCAATATCAGTCGAACAAACTTGGCCGCCGTTGACAGCATCTGCTTAAACGCAACTTTCAGCTCAAAGCGTAGCGGGCAACAAACACCTCTCCGGCGCCGTTCGCGGTCCGCTCGCTCGAGTGCGTTTTTGTGAGTCCCTAGCATCAGCTGGGCAAATGCAGACCCCCCAATCGACACATGATCATGGTAGGAATTGCCAACTATATCACTTAGTGATATAGTGATACCGTGCGTCGAGTCTTTAAGACCCGGACCTTCGCCCGGTGGAGTCGGAAGGTACCGATCACAGATGACGTGCTGTGTGCAGCAGTCGAGGAAATGGCCTTGGGTCTAGTCGACGCCGACTTGGGTGGACAGGTGTACAAGAAGCGTGTGCCGGCGCCTGGTCGGGGCAAGCGTGGTGGTGCGAGAACGATCGTCGGCAGCAACCTCGGTGACCGATGGTTCTTCGTATACGGATTCGAGAAGAACGAGCGAGCGACAATTGACTCGCGCGAGCTCGCGGCGCTGCAGGCGATCGCCCGCGCTCTGCTCAGGATGGATGCGAAGCTGCTAGATAAGGCGGTCGCTGATGGAGAGATTCTGGAGATTTGTCATGAGAAAACGTCGTCTACTCGATGAGATGCACGAAACCGCTCGCGGTCTCGAGCGCATTGGTGCGCTCGACAAGCAGACCATGCGGGAGTTTGACACGTTGGCGCTACCACCTGTGCGCGAACTCTCCGCCAAGCAGATTCGCGCCTTGCGGACCCGCACGCGCGTAAGCCAGGCGGTGTTTGCCGCCATGCTGAACACGAGCGTTTCCACTATTCAGAAATGGGAGATCGGCGAGAAACGACCAAGTGGGCCGTCGTTGAAGCTCCTTAACGTTATTGAGCGGAAGGGCATTGAAGCCCTCTCGTGAGTTATCGGCGGCGCCGAAGGTCCGTGTACGGGCGCGTGATCGTGAGGAAGCTGAGCGCATACAAGACTGACCGGAAACGACCGGCGGGCGCATCGTCAACATCTCGACGGGCCTCACTCGTTTCTGCGTGCTGGATAGCGGCCCCTATGCGACGTTCAAGGGCGCGCTTGAGGTGCTGACTCACCTGACCGCGCTTTTTCGCAAGCATCTCGATACCACGCCTGGTGCTTACCGCGTGTTGAGCGCGAGCGGCGCGCCGCTGGATACGGGTGAGGCTGGTCTTGCCTCTTAGCCTCGCGATCCATCAAGCGTCACTTACGATGCACCGGGGAAACATATGCCAGAGCCGAGATCAGCGAACATTCGGATGCCAAGGGACCTGCTGGGCCAGGACTTTGAACTGGCTTTCAGCCAGGTCTTCAACAACGAGGGGGCCCCGCCCGTGAGGACTGATAGCGATGCTGGTGCTCCGAGCCAAGCATCCGCCGCCAAATCGTCTAACGATACCGTGAAGCGATAAAGAACCCACTCCCGCAGGAGTGCGCGGCGGCTCAAAACTCCTTCACCGAGGACTCCACATGATCTACACCCTTGAAGGCCGTCGACTTGAGACCGCCGATGAGGACCACTTCATCGCACCCGGCGCACAAGTGATCGGTTCGGTCCGGTTGGGTCGCCGAGCGAGCATTTGGTTTGGTTGCGTACTCCGGGCGGATGACGATTGGATCATCGTTGGTGACGGTACCAACATCCTGACCAGCCGTGCCGACTCGGTGACTGCGCGGCTCGCCTCCTGTGCCGTGGCTGCTCTTGTGGCCAAGGCGCGTGTTGAGATACCCGACAGGGCAGTGGCTGAGCCCATCTCAATTCAACCGACGTCTATTCGCGCGCGCGGCTAGCGCAGTCCTCCGCTCGCCTTGAGCAGCTCGCCGGTGAGCCAGGCCGCGCTGTTCGAAGCCAGGAATACCGCGACCGAAGCGATATCGCTGGGTTTGCCGGCCCGTCCCAGCGGGGTCGCCTGCACGCCGTCGTTCCAGAAGTCAGAGCCGACAATACCCGCCGTGCGGGTCCCCTCGGTATCCACGAATCCCGGAGTCAACGCGTTGACACGAATCTGCCGGGGACCGAGCTCGCGCGCCAGAACGCCGGTGATGGTTTCCACCGCGCCTTTGGTGCCGGAGTAAACGGCACTGTTCGGAGGGGTGGTGCTGGTCGCGACCGAGCTAATGTTGATGATGCTGGCGCCGGGCTGCATGTGCTTCACCGCCGCCTTGGTCGTGAGGAGCAGACCCAGGACGTTGATATTGAAGCTCCGGTGGAAATGCTCGTCATCGACCGATTCGATCGGCGCGAACTCGTAGATACCCGCGTTGTTGACCAGTACGTCGACGCGTCCGAAATTCTTGAGCGCTGCATCGATGATCTCCTGCGCGCCGCCGGCCTTGGAGACATCGCTCCGAACCGCAATCGCCTTGCCTCCGGACTTGCCGATTTCGGCTACGACAGCGTCCGCGCCTTGCTGGTCGGATGCATAGTTGAGGACGACCGATGCGCCCTCCGCCGCGAATGCCTTGGCGATCGCAGCGCCGATGCCCTTGGACGCGCCGGTCACGATAGAGACCTTGCCTGCAAGAGTGCCCATATGATGATGCCTCCTTCTGCCTTCGGTGATGGGATGCATTGCGCCAGTGAGCGGTGTCCTGCTCACTTCTTAAGTTCAGAATTTATGAACTATTGAACTATAGGTCAAGGGCCGTTTATGATCATTTGGTGAGGCCCTTATTCCATCCGTCGATAGAGGACGTGACCGTCGAAGGCATCCTGCATGCCTTATCCGATCCCATGCGGGTGGAGATCTTCACCGCCATCGCAGACTCGAGCGGTGCTGGGCAGAACTGCTCGAGCTGTCTGCGAGCGAGTCAGAAAGACATTCCGAAGTCCACTCTATCGCAGCATTTCAGGATATTGCGGGAAGCCGGCCTGATCCGTAGTGAGCGTCGCGGCATTGAAATGCGCAATACCTCCCGGTCCGCCGAGCTCGAAAAGCGTTTTCCGGGACTCGCCGCCGCCATCATCCATGCCCACAAGATGCAACTCGCGGACAAGCGGCCGGCCGGCAGGCGCAGGAAGCGCTGATATGGGCGGCAGTCTTATCGTTGTGTATCCCTTCAGAAACAACCTGTTCCACGGAATCAAATGGCATAGGCCGCTCACCTACAACTATTTGCCTTTAGCGTCTTCGCCGTCTTCGGTTGAGGAATTATCCGGCTTGGGTTGGAACCCCAATTACTCGCTGCATCAGCTGAGCCTCGTCAGCAAGTGCCTCCAGCTCTTGGCTGCTGTAGGGATAGTGGGTCGGCTCTCCAACCCCGTCGTTCCACAGCCCATGCGCGATGTGGACTCGCTTGTCGCTCAGCGCCAGGCATTCCTTGAACAACTTTTCGATCTGACGGTCAGTCCCCGTTCCGTACAGCGCAGGCAAGACTCAATAAGCAGTCATATCGTGACGCCATCCGGGGTGTTTTGCGTCGCGCACCAGCCGGGTTTGATGAACAGGGTCATTGTCGTGCCATTGGAGGCGACGCATCTCCGCTTCTCTTCCGTGTGGATGACGGCTTTGCCTTTTCGGATACGAAGGTAAGCCGTATAGCGTGTCGGGCCGTCGGCCGGTCTGCGTGCGCGGGTCGTTGCCATACTGACCTCGGAGGTGACAAGCTATTCTTGTCACCTTTACGTCACCTCTGAAACACGAAACGCCCCGAAACCCGCAGAAATCCCGCCGAAACGCCGATGACGGAAACCCCTACAAAAATAGCCCTTTTTGCCGAAAGACAAAGCACTTCGATCGATCGGCGGGTGTCCGTGGCCCCGATGCTCGACTGGACGGACCGTCACTGCCGCTATTTCCTGCGTGGCTTCTCCGCCGGCGTGCTGTTGTATACCGAAATGATCACGGCAGCGGCCATCGTGCGTGGTGATCGCGGGCGACTGCTTGGGTTCGACCCCGAGGAGCATCCGCTGGCGCTGCAGCTCGGTGGCAGCGATCCGCGCGAGCTCGCCGCGGCGGCGCGCGCTGGCGAGGACGCCGGCTACGACGAGATCAATCTCAACTGCGGCTGCCCGAGTGAGCGCGTGGCGAGCGGCGCCTTCGGCGCCTGCCTCATGTTGGAGCCGGCACGCGTCGCGGGCTGTGTAGCGGCGATGCGGGCGGCGGTGCGCGTGCCGGTGACCGTCAAGATGCGCATCGGCGTGGTGAGTGCCAGCGCCCGCGAGGCAAAAGGCGCGGTGGCGCACTTCGACGACAGCGACTTCGAGGCATTGAGTCGTTTCCTCGCCATGCTGAGTGAGGCGGGCTGCGCGGTGGCGATCGTTCACGCCCGTAAGGCGGTGCTCGGCGGCCTCTCGCCGAAGGACAACCGGGAAGTGCCGCCGTTGCGCTACGACGTGGTGCGACGGCTGAAGGACGTGTTTCCGGCGCTCCCGGTGGTGGTCAACGGTGGACTGCGCGAGGCGCGTTCCATTCTCGAGGCGCTTACCTGGTGCGACGGCGTCATGCTCGGGCGGGAGGCGTATCACCGGCCGTACATTCTCGCGGAGCTCGAGCGGGCCCTGCATCCGGAAGTCGGTGAGTCACCGACGCGCCGGGCGTTACTCGAGCGCATGCAACGCTACGCGGCGCGTGAGCTCGCGCACGGCGGCCGCCTCGCGCCAATCGTGCGACACATGCTCGGCCTTTATGCGGGCGAGCCGGGTGCCCGCGAGTACCGGCGCATCCTCAGCGAAGGGGCGCGCGCTACCGATGCGGGCGCGGAGCTGTTGGCACGGGCGATTCCCGTAGGCGGGCATTTACCGGCTTAACTAGCAGCCCGGGAGCGCTTGCGTATAATCCAAGCGGCCCATGGGCAAGGATATCGAACTCGCGATCCTGTTCGCCGACGTCGTCGGATCGACCCGGCTCTACGACCTGATGGGAGACGTCCGCGCCCGCGACATGGTGGCGATCTGCATCGACGTCATGCGCAGTGCCACCGAGGCGCGTCAGGGAACGGTGATCAAGACCATGGGGGATGAGGTCATGGCCACCTTCCCGAGCGCAGACGCCGCGCTCAATGCCGCCGCGCAGATGCAGCAGCAGATCTCGACCCACGCGCAGCTCAAAGTCGACGGTCAGCCGGTCGCCATCCGCATCGGCTGTCATTTTGGCCCGGTGATGCTCGAGAACCGCGACGTGTTCGGCGCCGCCGTGCATACGGCGAACCGCATGACAAGCCAGGCCAAGGCGGGGCAGATCGTCACCACCGCGGCGACGGTGGAGAAGCTATCCCCCGAATGGCGAGCGTCCTGTCGCCAGATCGAT
>Ga0187783_10000208_pt1 | contig 44138 bp, 32 predicted proteins | sample 1015_SJ02_MP02_2_FD_132471 | JGI IMG/M metagenome (GOLD analysis project Ga0187783, IMG submission 132471) | Tropical peat soil microbial communities from peatlands in Department of Meta, Colombia - 1015_SJ02_MP02_20_MG | ecosystem: Environmental > Terrestrial > Soil > Wetlands > Peat | place... | reverse complement strand
CTTGCTGCAATCCTGGGTGCCGCCGGAACCCTGCGAGACCTTTCAAACGGACTTGATCAGCACGCCAAGGCGGATCTCATCGCCACTATCATCGATGAGTCGGAGCGGCTGAACCGCTTCATCGCCAATCTTCTCGATATGACAAAGCTCGAATCAGGAGCGATTACTCCAAATCTCGGACCGCATGATATCGGTGAAATCATTGGTGCCGCGCTGAGGCGGGCTGCCAAGATCCTCCTCCATCATGAAGTCGAGGTGGATTTGGCGGCGAACTTGCCGATGGTCCAGCTCGACGCCGTGCTGTTCGAACAGGTGCTCTTCAATCTCCTGGACAATGCTGCGAAATATGCCCCGCCCGGCACTGTCGTCCGCATCCAGGGCTGGCGAGATAAGGATTCGATCTGTCTGCAGGTCCTTGATGAGGGCGATGGGATCCCGCCCACGGACCTCGAAAATATCTTCGACAAGTTTTACCGGGTCCAAAAGGGCGATCAGGTGCGGGCAGGCACCGGCCTCGGTCTGGCAATTTCACGCGGCTTCGTCGAAGCCATGCATGGAACCATTACTGCGGCGAACCGCACCGATCATAGCGGCGCAGTGTTCACAATTCGGTTGCCTGTCTTGTCGGGAAGCGAACAGTTGGACACCGCCGCATGAGCGCTGCGCCGCTTCAGGTTCTGATCATCGATGACGAGCCGCCCATCCGTAAGCTGCTGCGAATGGGCTTGACCGCCCAAGGTTATCAGATTCTCGAGGCGCCGAATGGAAAGACCGGGATAGAACTCCTTCAGCAGAATCCGGATATAATCATTCTCGATCTTGGACTTCCCGATATTCAAGGCCTTGAGCTGTTGAGGATGCTGCGGGCGAGAAACGAAAGCGTGCCGATTGTCGTGCTGTCCAGTCGCGGTGATGAGGCCGGTAAGGTCGAAGCCCTCGACCTCGGCGCTGACGACTACGTGACCAAGCCGTTCGGCATGGATGAACTTCTCGCGCGAATGCGCGCCGCCTTGCGTCACCAACTCCAGGTTCACGGTGAACGGCCGATTTTCAAGGTAGGGGATCTTACGGTCGACTTGGTACGACGGATCGTTAAGGTCCGCGATCAGGAAGTGAAACTTTCCCCGAAGGAATACGATCTTTTACGAGTTCTCGTGCAACACGCCGGCAAGGTACTGACGCACAGGTTCCTGCTCAACGAGCTGTGGGACACTCCAACCGACGCACAGTATCTGCGCGTGTATGTGCGCCAGCTCCGGCAGAAGGTCGAAACGGATCCTGAACGACCCCAATATGTTCTCACCGAAACCGGCATCGGGTATCGGCTCCGTGCCCCAGATTAGCCGATCTTTGGAAGAATTGACTTGCCAACGGTGTGACGGGTAGCCACGTAAGGTTCGATGGATATAAAGGATTTTCTCCAGCCGGCCCATGTCGTGCTCGACCTGCGTGTCTCCGACAAGACCAGGTTGCTGCAGGAACTTGCCCGCCAAGCTGGATCCGCCCTGAATCTACCGGCCGATCGTATCGCCAGCGAATTGTCCAAGCGCGAGACCCTTGGTTCGACCGGCACTGGGGGTGGTATTGCGATTCCCCATGCCAGATTGGAAGAAGTGAGCAAGCCGTTCGGTATACTGGCTCGTCTTCACCGACCCATCGGGTTCGATGCAATCGACGACGAGCCCGTCGATCTCGTGTTTCTGCTGTTGCTACCGGCACGCCGCGAAGGCGAGCAACTCAACGCACTCGCTTGCGTAGCTCGCCGTCTGCGCGACCCCGAGGCCGTCAGCCAACTTCGCCAGGCGACCACCGCCGCAGAGTTGTATCGAACTTTTGTGCAACAATCCGAGGGTAATATCGAGGGGAACAGACCTGAAACGGCCGGTTGATCGAACGTTAGTTGTTGTTCCTATGAATAGGACTAGCCGCCAACTCGATTTGACCAATAACGAACCTCAGCGCGCCTCTGCCAGAGCCCGCCAATTCTGGACTTGAGCCAATTCGCCCGGGTGGAAACATTGCCGAGTTGCGCACGAGGACCGTCCGGCCCACCCCCGGATCCCATTGACACTGAAGACCGCAAAGCCGGCAACGTCGCCGGTCTGGTATTCCGACTGTCGGCGCCTGCCTGCTGAATTATCCGTCAGCCTGGCGATTCCCGCCGGAATGACCCAAAGCCCTCCTGAGCCTGGACCTCAGTTGACTGGCGCCGATTGACCGCGGCTGCCGTGCACTCGATTGTAAGGATCGATCGGCGGTTGAGTGGAATCTGCTGCGCCGCTGGGCAGCCGGCCTGGAGGCGCGCGCATTAAGCCAGTCGTTAGCCGTCAATCAGTTGGCAATCAGAGAAGGTAACAGGATCTCCGCCTCGCCAAGCTGTTCGACGATCCGCGACTTCACGGCACAATTTGAATTTTGGCTCGATCGCCATAACATTCGCGCACCGACAGATGATCGCGCGAGATCATTTTTCAAGCCGTCATAATTGATCGAACAGTGGCTTGACTTTCGCGTTATTTTGTTAACCGCAAGGCGACGGCATGGTCGTGATTTGGTGGCATCGAAACACCATCGGGCACGCCCATTTGGCTTGATTATCGTCGATGAATTTTGCTTTGCACCGAATGTGGCCGCAATTTTTGTTTCAGGCAACGGATGGTCGAGCAAATCAGGAAGAGATGCGTGCGGTGATCGCCGAATTCCTGTAGAGTTTCGATCTGAAGCAATTTGTGAGGATCCGAAGTTCAATAGCGTGGCCGAGTGCGCCCCCCTGGCATACGCGAAGTCGCAGACTGCCGCCCTTTTGAAACCGGGGCGCTACGTCCAGGTCGATCAGCTCGGTTTAAATCTGCGTGATACCCCAAGAGAGAAAACTGAAATTCGATTATGATCCTGCCGATACGGCCAGGATCAAGCGCCGCCTGGGCTTGATGTCGGTCAAGAACAAGGCGGCTACCCAGACGAGCACCTCGGTTTATTTCGACACGCCGGATCTCGCTCTCTATCAGTCTGGGGTCGCTCTACACGTTCAGCGTGTCGGCGAACGGTACATTCAAGCAATTGAACCGGTCCGGCCCCAAAATTCTGGTCAATCCGACCCATCGCCATGGCAACACCCGGTTGAAGGCCCGGACGCGGACTTGGTTGCCGCAAAGGGGACTGCGTTTGAGGCTTTGCTCGACGGGCACTTAACCCAGCCCCTGCGGAGGGCTTTTGAAGTCCGACGGCGACGGTCAACCTATCGCATCGGACACCGCGGCTTGCGGATGGAAATTGCCCTGGACGAAGGAGATGTCGACAGCGGAGAGCGGCGGATACCTTTGTGCCAGGTTGAACTGACGCTACTCCGGGGAGAGGCGAACGACCTCTATCGCGCCGCCAGAGAGGTCGGTGCGAGCGCTCGGCTGCGGCTCGGCGTGAAAACGCAGGTGGATCGAGGTTACGAACTCATCCGCAATGAGCTTAACGCCGTCGAGGCGGCTGGTGATGTTGAACTCATCCCGACCATGTCCAGCGCGGACGCGTTTCGCAACATTGGGCACAGCTGCCTGAGGCAACTGATTGCCAATGAGCCGGCGATGCTCGCCGGGAACGGCGAGGCACTGCACCAGATGCGCGTAGCCCTGCGTCGGTTGCGGGCGGCAATTTCGGCATTTGCCGAGGTGGTCAACGATGAGAACTGTGAAAGAATCAAAGGCGAGCTGAAATGGATTTCCGGCAAGCTCGGATTCTCACGTGACCTCGATATTTTTGTCGTCGAGGTGCTCGATCCAATGCGCCGGCAAAATCCGGATGATCGTGGCCTCGCCGGCATCTATGAGGAATTCGTCAAGCGTCGGGCAGCTGCCTACCGGGATGCGGTCGAAACCATCCGGTCTGTGCGCTTTCGTGGGCTTCTGTTAGACGCGGCCGAGTGGATTGACCTTGGACCATGGACGACCTCCAACGATGAGTCGCAAATGTTGCGACGCGAACGGCCTATCGTGCAACATGCCTCCCAGGAGCTCAGCCGCCGTCGTAAAAAACTGAAAAAGGCAGCGACCAGCCTCAGGGATCTAAATGCGAGCGAGCGGCATGAGCTGCGAATCCGCACCAAGAAGCACCGCTATGCAATGGAATTCTTCGGTAAGGTATTCACCGGAGGGAAGAGTGATAAGCGGCGCAAGGCCACACTGGCGTCACTAAAGGCGGTCCAAGACGCGTTGGGTGGTCTCAATGACATCGCTACCCGTGAAGGGCTCGCCTCTGAAATTGGTCTGTCCAGAAACCAACCAAACAAGGCAACCCGAGAACGGGCATTCGCCGCCGGAATCATCCTTGGTTATCAAAAAGCGCGGGTCCAACAGTTACTCGATGCGGCAGAAATCGCATATGCCAAATTCAGCAAAATGAAGCCGTTCTGGGGGTAGCACTTGAAGTCGAGCGAATCGCCGCAGTCCCCGCCTGCGTCAAAAGCATTTTGCTCAATAGGTGCTCACAAGACCTAGACTCTGTGAGCGAGATACGGCCTGCGCTCGCCTTTCAACGCCCAATTTTATGAAAATGCGCTTCACGTGGGACTTGACCGTTTCCGGACCGATAGCGAGTGTCCGAGCAATTTCCTTATTGGATTGACCCTGGCTAATCAACCGAAGAATTTCATGTTCGCGGGCACTGAGTGGCTCTGTGAGCGTGGACCTGGTAATCGGCCGGGCATCGGATTTGTAGCGCGATCGCCAGCCCGCAATCAGCTCGTCGACAAATGGCATGAGGTCATGAAAACGTCTGGTCCGCTCGGCGTGCTGCTGAAACGCTATCAGCAGTGCTCCGATACCGAGTCCTTCGTCCATGATAGTTTGATGGATGCCGGCCTGAGCGGACAGACTGAGGATGTCGCCAAACTCACTTAAGGCTTCGGTAACTTGGCCTGCGCTGAACCGAACTGCGCAGAGCTGGGTTGCTACGCGGAGTGCGAAATAGTTGTTATGCGCATTGCCACTGTCACGCCGCAGGCTCATGAGAATTTCAATGGCATTGTCGAAGCCCTTTTGCGCGAAGGCGAGATAAGCGCGCGTCAGTTTGGCGTACCAGTCGATGTCCAACCAAGTGTAAGATATGAGGGCCGGGTACGTCGTTGACAGGCGCTCGATGCGTTCGAGACACGCGGCGGCTTCATTGAGCCTGCCTTCGGTGACATAGAGCCGGGCCCGTTCTGCCACCGCGGCGGCCGCCAGGCGTCCCCATCCCCGCGTGGTGCCTATGTTCTCTGCCCGTTCGAGCAGGGTGTAGGCGCGCTCATGATTCATCCGGGATGCGGCAACTCTTACCATTACCAAATAGGCACTCAGCACGCAGTCCAGCATGGCGCCAGCGCTGATAAAAGATAAACGATCAATCAGCATAATCTCGGCCTCCTCCAAACGACCCTGCTCGTTACGAATTTGGGAAATTAGACTTGCGGGCAATGCTGCAGCAACGGAGTTCGGTCCCACATGCTGTTCAGCCAATTGCAACGCCTCGGTATAATGGCGCTCCGCCGCGGCAATGCGTATCTGCTGAATCTCCCCCAAACCTTGAATGCAACGGCGATAGACTGAGGCGAAGCTTCCCGCGCCCTCGCCAGCCTCAAGACCATCGCTTATGAGCCGCACCAGGAGTCGGTGCTGCAGGCCGCCCTCGGATTGTCGCTGCTTTTCATGAACGGTGTTGGCCAAGAAGCTGACGTCGCGCTCAAGAGAGCGGGAGCGCTCGCGCAAGCTCTGAACGATGACGAATATCTTCACTCGGTTGGTCGAGGCCACGCTCGCACGAGATCGATAGACCTCGGCGAGCAATGCGGTGCCTGCAACGGCGCGGCGCCTGCGGAAGACGAAGTTGGCGTTGCTTCGCTGGTACCTTACGGAGGCGGCGCCAAGTAGGCTTCGGACACCTGCCAATGTTTCCGCGAGGCTTCTCCTACGGCTGAGTTGACCGGCCCTGCCTTATCACAGCCGGCATGACCAAGTCGGGGATTGCTAGAAGCAGCTGCGCTCTTCGCGAATGCTTGCAGCAAAGTCCGTAGCCAATTTGACCGGATTTGGCATTCAGGACACGATGTTCGGTATCGAGATACTCACTTGGCGCCACAAGGTCCGGTCCCCGATCCCGGCAGGGATTCATTCCCATTCCGTCAATTCCCCCTTGTACAGTGACGTCTTACGGGCTCCAATGCGCTGGTGAGACGGCGCATCGGACGCAAGACGGATACATTGATGACGTGTCTCCTGTGGACAGGAGTGAGTCTGCTTGAACATCGGCCCTGCTAGCAGGACGCGCGTATCAATCGCTGTCCGGCAAATTATCAGGCCACCAGTGCTGCCTAATCTCGGATCAATTGTCACGACGAACCGGTCGTCCGGTTTGGCGCAACATTGACGGCCTCGGCCCTTCACGCGGCCGGAGGCAGGTGATCGATATCCGAACTGGTCTCGACACAGGAGACGGCCATGGGCGATTTAATTGTGGAAGCCAGCGCGGAGCTCACCGTTACGCGCTATACGCGCGGTCTGATCGGGCCAAATGTGACACCCGCTGGGCTCTTGAAGAATGGTGGCCGTATCCATGCAATCGCACCACCTGGCTGTTGGGGACCCATGATCACGCCGAGCTTCCGCGGCGGCCACGAGGTAACGGCCCCAGTGCAGATCGAGGGAGCGGAAGTCGGTGATGGCATCGCTCTCTTCATTGAGAAGGAGTGGATCCGATCGAAAGCGTCAGCCTCCGGCGTCATGACCACCAATGCAAAGGCGTTCAAGGATGATCCTTTCGTCGACAAGCACTGCCCCGGCTGCGCTAAGTTGTGGCCCGACTATGTCGTTGATGGAACGGGGCAGCGGGCGGTGCGTTGCGCTGCCTGCGGCACCGTTATCGATACCTTCGGGTTTGATGAAGGCTACACCGTGGTGTTCGACGAGCAACGTCGGGTCGGCATAACGGTGACCGAAGAGATCGCGCACCGCTTCGCACTCAGCGCAAGTGACCTAATGGCGTTGCCGGCGACGTCCGAGCAAGTGCCGATCCTGCTCTACGAACCTGGCCGCATTTCCTCCACGTTGATGCGGCTGCGGCCGTCGATCGGCAATATCGGCTCGACACCGACCCGCATGTTACCGGACTCGCACAACGCGGGCGATTTTGGCCACGGGCTGATCGGCGCCAGTCACCAATACGGATGCACCGAGCACCAGTTGATCGAGGCCAAAACGGATGGCCACCTCGATTGCATGGATGTGCGCCCGGGCGCAGTCCTGATTGTGCCGGTCAAGGTGCCGGGTGGCGGCATCTATCTTGGGGACGCTCACGCCGTGATCAGCGAAGGCGAGATCGCGTTGCATGGCATCGACATCACCGCAGACGTCACCGTTCGCGCAGAAGTCATCAAGGGGTTGGGGAACGACGGGCCTATCCTGTTGCCGCTCGCCGAGGATCTACCATTCTTCGGGCGCCCTTTCACATCGGAGGAATACGCTCTTGGCGATCGCTTGAGTCAGGAATATGGGCTGCTACAAGCCGTTCGCGTCGGCCCGGTCCAGGTATTTGGGACCGGTGCCACCATCAATGCTGCGACCGACAACGCTGTAACGCGGGCAGCCAAACTTTTCAGAATATCCGAGGCTGAGGTGCGAAATCGTTGCACGATCAGCGGCGGAGTGAAGATCGCGCGCCTGCCAGGCGCCGTACAGCTCAGCCTGCTGATGCCGTTCCGCCGACTGGACGCAGCCGGATTGGGGGATCTCGTACGACAACAATACGGGTTAGCGTAGCATGGCGCCTCTCCCGTCTTGAGACTGGAGCAGACCGCGCTTGGCCGGAACAGCCCTATCGCCTCAATGTCGCCTATCAGACACAGGCAGATCGGTCACCTAACTGTCCCGACCTGCGTGCCGGCGCAAATCATAACACCCCAGGGGTTCCGCATCGACCGGGATCTGCCCTAGGGGATAATCTCGTATGTAGCGATTCCAAGACCCCAGCCAGTGAGCCGGGGATCGGCGGCGGTGTGTTCGGTCACCGATGAGTTGACCTGCTGGACGAGGTTCATGAGATAGTTCGTTGGCGTATTCACCGGCACCAACCCCCTGCCTAATTGCTCCTTGTTAGCCACCAATGTGTCGATTGGAAAATCCTCTGGCACAACCAAAGCGACCAGTCGACCCTCGCCGAATGGTTCGACAGCTTTGAATCCAGTGAAGCCGTAACCCTGATCGGGGATACTGACGTTGACGCCAGCCGCGATACGCGCCGTGGTGTGAGCCGGCGTAAATTTGTTGGGCAGAATCTGCAACACCTCGCCCGAAGCATTGATGTCTATGATGATGAGGCGGCCGGCAACTTCAGACTGCGCCGCTATCACGACCTCCTTGCCAACCGCGATATGATTGCCGCCCTTCATGCCAATCCTCACGCGGTTGTTGGCGGGGCGGAGCACCTCCTCGAGTTGATGGAGGGTATCCATGGCGAATTCGGTACCAATATTACTGGTCTTCGAGTCCTCAATTTCCTGAAGCGAAACCGCTCGCAGATCTCCAACAAGATGCTTGAGCCAATCGGCGTGGTACGAGGTCCGAGTGTAGACCCCGTAGGCTCGTGCATTCGCGCAACCTTTGCCCCAACTCACCACGCCGATTTGATAGGGACATCCCTTGCCGTCATAAGCGACGAGCGGACCACCGCTGTCGCCCTGACAGGAGTCCCTGCCTCCCTCTTCGAGGCCGGCGCAGATCTGTTCCGCTTCGATCGTCGCGTTCGGGTAAGCAGCCTTACACTGCTGACTTGAAACCGTCGGCAGGCTCGTCTCCAGAAGCTGCCTTGATCCCGCGTCGTAGGCATAGCCTTGCGGGTGACGGTACATGTTGCCGTTGTAGCTCAAAACACCAAATCCAGCCACGCGAACCTGTACTCCCGGCGGAGTTGTCGGATCGGTATTGGCATCAAGAGATAGTCGCGCCACCGGTCCAGTATAGGTCTTGGCAAGATGAATCAGTGCGACGTCGTGACGAATCACTGCACTGTCCTGCCCTGACGCAGTGTTCTGGTAACCGTCTCGGAGGACGATCTTGTCGGTTTCGAAGATGTGTTGCTGATCGACGGCATCGAGATCTTGCACACCGGCGACAACCTCGAGGACTCCCACGTGCAGGTGTCCATCAACTCCCTGAAAGCGTAGCTGTCGGTCTTGACCAATGTCTGCCATGCAATGCGCGGCCGTCAGGACCCAGCGGTCGCTGATGGCCGCACCGCCACAAAAATAGTGTGAAACATTGGAATCCTTGGCGCGCAGGCGCAACGCCACTTGGCCGGGCCAATCACCAATCGCTGCAAATTGGCCGCCGACAATCTTGGGTCGAGCACCGCCCGAGCCATGCCGGCATTCCTGGGACCAAGCCGAGCGCGCCGGCAGGTAGAACATGACTGCAGTCAGAAGCAATTGGGTTACAATATTGAAACACCTCAGGACGCGCTTTATCGACACGATCCAAGCCCCTCGTCGGTTGCCAAGCAATTTCAGATAAGACTGCCGACTCAGCGCAACCCCGCGCTGATGTTCACGCCAGTATATCGGTGACCTTAGCTGCGGAATCGCTTGGATGGCAAGTTCCACTAATAAAGCAGCGTTCCGCGATGAGAATCCAGCGTGCGTGCCGTTCGATGCAACAAGATCGAAGTCATAGCTCTGACGCTCCTGCAGCGTCCACTCACTCACGGCGCCAGACTCTCCGGTCTTGATCGTTGAGCTTGGCGTGACGTGAATGACGAACAGCGCATGCAAGTCTTCTATGGCAGATGTCGTTCATGACAAGTCGAGCCAGCTGCGACGGTCGAGTTGCCTCCCGATTGTTTGCGCAACGCGTGCTCGGTGAAGAAAATAGGTCTTCCGCGAACGAAGGCAAAGGTCGCACGGCTGACGACCAGTGTTTAAGTCGAACAGATGACGCAACCTCCGGTCATGTTGGTGTGGGGACTATACTTGAAATGGATGTGTCAACTCACCTTTGCAAAAGCAGCGTGACGGAGGCGTGCAAAAAGATGGAAAAGAATTGCGCATGTTGGTAGGAGTCGAGGACAGTAGCGCATTTGTTTTCGACTTTATGCGAGAGCTCATGAGGGGGCATCATGCGGCCGACTTACTCGTCGAGACGGCTTTCGTCAATCTGCATCGTGGCGGCAAGTTTTTGGGCATTGGGTGCTGAGCCATTGATGGCCGGACCGCCGGATCTTGGCGGGATACTTGGTGCAGCTGGCGCCTTACTCCACGGTCCAGGTGCCGTTCAACGCGCGCCGCGACCGTACGGCGGCCCCTCACGACACCCGAAAGAATCCGCTGATGACGTATCTGAGCGACCGGCCAAAAAGCATGATGGCGTGGACGCCGAGGCAGCCGCCCGAACGGCCAGAGCATTCGCCGCGATCGCCGCGGAGAACGAAGAAATCGCGCGGGCGACGCGGATGGAACGCGAACGCAACGTTGACGCCGCAGTCAGCGACTTCGTCGCTGAACTAGCCAGAAGACACGAAGAACTGCTTGCTCAGGGCGATCGTGCAGTCCGCGCCACACGCGGGGAAATCAACCAGGTTACCGCGGGCCAGGTCAGATCTTCGATCGAGGACGCGTATGACAAGGCCAACCTTCACGAATTTGAGAGATTCGCCGGCGAGCTATGGACGCGCGACCGACTTCTGGTTCGCATTGTCAATAGTGCGAAGAAGGGCCTGCGACCGTATTTTGAGGGCGTTGGTGCCAAGGGACCCAGTACCAACGATCTCAAGGACCTGTTCCAGAAGTCGGCGGCAGACGTGTACGCGAAAGCATTGGAAACCGGCGAGATCATCGGCGTTAGCAAAAGCTTCGATCGCTTTATTCGCACCATCTACGAGAATGGTGATGCCACCAATGACAGCCTTTGGACGACGGGAGCCGACGGACAGTATGAACGCCTGACCAGCATTGTGATTGAGACCGCCTGGCAGCGAGACTTCGCTGAAACCGGTCCGGCGCTCATGGCCGACACGCAGGGACTCGATCGGCAATTTCTGTTCCGTTTCCGAGCACGCCGGGCGCTTTATGAGTGTCTGTCGATGACATATCCGGAATTGTTGAGGGGTGGAACGGGAGCAGTCCCCACGGTCTTGACGACTGATGCACCCGCTCCGCCTCGGGGTGGCCGCACGCTCGTTCCGGTGATGAGCGCGCCGGCCGCGACGCCAGCCGAACAGCAGTCCATGTGGGAGAAGGTGCGGATCCACGTCGGCAAGGCGTGCATCGGAAACGTTACAGCGATCCTGGCAAGCGCGAAGAGCGGCAACATCGGCCCGGTGTCGTCGCGCGAGTTCGGATTGTCGACAGGGTCGATACCGGTCGCACCCGCCGCCGAGCGACAATGAGGGCCTCCGTGGTGGGTGCTCAGCACCTCGTTGCGGTCGATCCTTCGTGCCTGCAAATGGCCGCCAGTCATGCCCCAAGACCATGAGTGGCGCGTGGGCGGCTTCATGACGCCGTGGGCCTTGCCGCGTCAACGCGTCGGCGGAACTCAAGCAAATACTTTTTTCCTGGAAACCGAATGAGGCAACGATGAACGGCACGACGCGGACTAGGTGTTGCCTCAGAGCTGCTGCGATCGGGCGGGTAGCCGCCGTCGCGCTGGCAGTTACCGTGGCGGCAACCAGCGCCCAAGCGGCGCGACATGCCCTGGTGGTCGGTGTCGGTGGCTACGATCAGAAAACCAGCGGCTTGGCCCCCCTCAATGCGCCGGCATCCGACGCGGAGTCGATGGCCAGAGTCCTCAGGCGACCGAGCATTGGATTCGAGGTTGATGTTTTGACCGACGACGCGGTCAAGGACAAGGCCTTATTCAACACGGCGCTGAGCAAATTATTGACGCGCATCCGTCCCGGCGATGAGGTGTTGTTCTATTTCTCCGGGCACGGGATCAATCTCGGCGACAAGGGCAACTATTTCCTTCCACTCGATTCGAAGGATCAAGACACCTACATAAGGGAACTGCGCAAGAAGCCAGGCAGCGCTCGTGAACTCGACACCCAGGAAAAGGAGAACGCGCGTTACAAGGAGTATCTCACAGAGACCGCGCTTTCCGAAAACGAAATTGAAGCGGCCATCAAGGAGCGCGGCGCGGACGTCGTCATTATCATCGCCGATGCCTGCCGCACACAGATTTCGGGAGCAAAGGGGCTGGTGCCAGTCAATGGCCTGAAGCTCCCGACCGAACCCGCCACCGGCACCTTTCGACTCTACGCCGCGCGACGCGGCCAAGCCTCATACGATAGCCCCGAGAACAAGCTCGACAAGGCGTATAAAGGCGGCTCTGAGAGCTTGACCCAGACACCGAAGGGAAAGGATGAAGGAAAAGGTGAGAAAAGGGCGATAAACTCACTCTTTACCAGCGTACTCCTAAAGCAAATTGTCGTGCCACGACAGGAGATCAACGTTCTTTTTTCCATTGTAAAGCTGGAGGTGCGCGATCGGGCGCGCTCCCTCTATAGCAAGGACCAAGTGCCGGATTTCGACGATTCACTCACCTCCCGTTTCTATTTCTGGAAAGGCGAGGATGCGCGCGATATCGCCGCTCTTTGCAGCACTGCGGATGCCGAGCTCGAGAGGCTTCGTCGCGGGGTCGCGGCAGGCAGCATCTTTGCCGATGAAATCGAGCGCAAACGCAACGAGCTGGCGCCCTGCAGCAACAACAGCAGAGACTATTTTGAGGAGATCAATGGAATTCTAAGGCTACACGAACAGGGGGGTGGCGGCGCGCTGGCGTCGTTCGGACAGAGCGAGGTCGCGACCGACCCGTACAATCAATCGCAACAATGCGATGCTCTTGCGGCCTCTCCGCTCGACCAACAGCGACCGCAGGGGGTGTTGGGCGTCGATCTGCAGGCGGTCGCCATTGATGGTCGCGCCAGCGATGAGCGTCGCTTGGCAGCGGTCGAAAGGATCAGCCGCGCTATCAACGCGTGCACGGCAGCGGTCAACGAACGGGGCCGCGTGGCCCGCTACAAGTTCAATCTGGCCAGCGCGCATTATGCGATGGCTACCCTGATGCAGGGGGTCAATAAAGCGGAATCGTTGACTCACGCGTCGAAGTTCTTTCAGGACGCGGTCGACCTCGGTTATCCGGCTGCCTATAATGGACTGGCCCTGTTGCATCAGAACGGTGAGTTTTACGATCCGGTCGCGGGCAAACCGCTGCCGCGTAACCGTCAGAAGGCTTTTGAACTGTTTCAACGAGGCGCCGATCTCGGGCATGTTCTGGCGCTCTATCATCTTGGAATGGCATACAAGAATGGACTGAGCTTGGACGACGAGACCGACACCGATCCATCGACGATACCAAATCGCGGGACCGGCAAGGCATTCCAACTCCTGTCGAAGTCAGCAGAGGCAGGATTCCTGCCGGCGATGATCGAGACGGCCCTCGCTCTGCGGGGGGATTGGGGATCAATTCCGAATAACCCAAAGCGGGCCATCGAGTTGCTTGAGATTGCGGCCTCGCGGGGATCCTGGGAGGCAATGTATCAACTGGGCCGCATCTATGATGACGTTGACGACGTCAAGGATCCGCACGACGCAATCATCTGGTATGCGCGCGCGGCTGAGGCAGGTGATACGCGATCGCAAGAGCGGCTGGCTCAGATGCTCGCTGGTGGCGACGGCCTGCCTGCCGCTCAGCGTGATGCTGCCGGCCGCTACTGGCGGTTGGCGGCAGACGGCGGCTCGATGAGCGCGCAGATGCAACTGGCCAATCTGCTGCGTGACGGCAAGTTGCCGTTCCGGCCCAAGCTCCACGGCAATCCGGACGGAGGTGCCGAAGAAATCCGTGCGCTGTATGTCAGTGCACTGGCGCGCGGAAACACCGTCGCCGGATATGAACTGGGCCGATTATACCGGAGTGGATTTCCCAAGGAACGTCCGTCCGAGGCGATCCCGAAGGACCCGGAAACCGCAGTCGCCTTGTTCTGGAACACCATGGACCGGGTGCGACAGGCGCGCCCTGACAGTGTTGAAGCAGACCCCATGGTGGAAGTGCAGTCGGCGTTCGAGATTCTTGGCATGCACGACGCGAGTGAGACAAAGCGCAAGGATGGTACGGAATTGGTCAGTGACGATCAGGTCGACCAACTCAGGGCCGACTATGGCGATCGCTCGACGCTGAAATTCCTCAACCTCGAAGACGCCATTCGGCTGGCCAAAATCGATATGGTGGTGACCTGCCGAAGAGATGCCTTCGTCAAGAGTATTGGGATCTGGGATTGGAAGCGCTCGGTTGCGCCGACCGATCCGCAATTTGACTGGTTCGAGCATTTCTACAAATGTCGAGAATCCGATCCGAGAGCGACCGCCAAACGAGACTCCAAGGAAAAGGACAGCCGAGAGCCTCAGGCGCAAGCCGAAGAAGTTGCCGGCCTGAAACGAATTCGCGAATTTTACCGTAAACAGTTTGAGGCGTGGACCAAGGAGAGGGATAGCGTCGCGAAGGGCAAGAGCAAAGACGACGATGCAAGACCGAAGTCCTTCACGGATTGGATCGGAACGCTTCTGGCCGAGGGCGACCCGAAGAGGCCACAGCACCGGCGGTAGAGGACGCCTTAGTCGGTGGCGAGGCTCGCCAGCGCCAAGTGAGGCGGCCAACCGACTGGCTCGGTCGAGCGCCAGACCGCTTGCTGATGTCATGCCGCAATTTTCTCCGATTAGAAGCAATCCCCCGCCGTCCATCGGTGGGGCGATTCTATTTGTCCCATCGAGGCGAACAGGTGCCGCAGTCCGGGTTCACGTGGCCGTCATGCCACGATAGGATGATGGCTGGCTCGCAGTGGACCGGAGGGGGCGATAGGCGGGGCGCGGGCTGCCGATCCGGTGGACCTACAGTAGATCTCTGGTGGGGCAAGAGGAGCGGACGCTCATGAAAAAAGGATCGGACCTACTTGTGGCGGCCTTGGAAAATGAGGGAGTCCGCCGCATTTTCGGAGTGCCGGGCGAGGAAAACCTCGATGTGATCGAGTCGCTTCGTACGTCACAAATTGAACTGGTACTGACCCGACATGAGCAACCCGCGGCCTTCATGGCTGCCACGCACGGACGCCTGACAGGGCATCCGGGAGTTTGCATCAGCACGCTCGGGCCGGGTGCGTTGAATTTGGCTACCGGCGCCGCTTACGCGCATCTCGGTGCAATGCCGATGATCATGATCACCGGCCAGAAGCCGATACTGACTAGCAAACAAGCGCGCTTCCAAATGGTCGACGTCGTGGCCACAATGCGGCCGTTGACCAAATCGGCGCGCCAGATCGTCAGTGCCGCCAGCATACCAACGCTGGTGCGCGATGCGTTCCGCACTGCGCGGGAGGAGCGACCCGGTCCGGTACACCTCGAACTGCCGGAGGATATCGCATCCGGGAGGGTTGCGGACGTGCCCCTCCTGCCACTTCACGCAATCGATCGACCGGTCGCGCCGCCGGGAGCCCTGGATAGAGCTGCGCAGATCATCCTGCGAGCGACGCGGCCGTTGGTAATGCTCGGTGCTGGCAGCAGCCGACCGCATCTGGTTGAGCCGCTCTCCAGCTTTATCCGCCGAACCAGGTTGCCCTTCTTTAACACGCAGATGGGTAAGGGATCGGTTACTGGTGGTTCCAATCTTTATATGGGCACCGCAGCGCTGTCGGAAGGCGACTATGTGCATATGGCGGTCCGGCACGCCGATCTCATTATTTCGATTGGCCATGATACGGTCGAGAAGCCGCCCTTCATCATGGGCCCGGGTGGACCGCAGGTGATCCACATCGGCTTCGCTCCGGCGCCGGTAGAGCAGGTGTTTTTTCCGCATGCCGAGGTGGTGGGAGATGTCGGACCGAGCTTGATGGGCTTGGCGGATCGTTTGGAGGGCAAACTGACAACCGATGCCGCCTTCATCGGGTTGCGCGCTACCATCCTCGCACACATCCGCGATCGTGCTGACGACCCTCGTTTCCCCCCGACGCCCCAGCGGATCGTGCACGATGTGCGCAAAGTGATGCCCGAAGACGGCATCGTGGCGCTTGACAACGGCATGTACAAGATCTGGTTTGCGCGCAACTATCGGACGCATGTGGCCAATACATTGCTGCTCGACAACGCGTTGGCAACCATGGGCGCTGGTTTGCCCTCCGCGATGATGGCGTCGATACTCTATCCGGATCGACGGGTTCTAGCCGTATGTGGCGACGGCGGCTTCATGATGAATTCGCAGGAGATGGAAACCGCGGTACGGCTGCGACTGAACCTTGTTGTTCTCATTCTCGAGGACTGGGCATACGGGATGATTCGCTGGAAGCAGGCCGTCGATAAGTTTCCCGATTGGGGGTTAACGTTCACGAACCCGGATTTTGTCAAATATGCGGAATCCTACGGCGCTCGCGGAACGCGTGTCGAGAGAACTGAGGATCTGATTCCCGCGCTCGAGGAGGCCTTCAAGGCAGGGGGCCTGCACCTTGTCGCTGTTCCGATTGACTATTCGGAAAATACCCGCGTCTTTGTTGAGGAATTGCACGGACAGAATTTCGAAATGGCATGAGCTGAACGCGTCCCCGGGGCTGATTGTCAAATGAGGACGTCGTTATGACGATGAGGGACGTTCCAGCCCGGCCGCATCATGAGCCGACGGAGCGGACCATCCTGGGCGTGGGCCGACAGGGCGGTCCGCTCGCGGATCTGACCACCGTCGGGTGGTGCAGAGTTGCCAATATGCTGCCACTATTTGGTCCAGTGCGCTCTGATCAGAGCGCGCGCCAATTCGGCGTCCCCTCTTCGGCGTTGTGGTACGTAATGGGGCCGATCCCGCAGATCGCAATAACCGCCGGCTCCTTACCGTCTTTTTTGACGCCGTCGTAATGGGGTGTCCGGGCAACGCGCCGGATGAAACTGCCGGGCGGCATGGGCACGGTCTGTTCCGGATCGAACTTGTCGCCGCTCGCGACCCACCAGGTCCCTGACACGACAACGCAGTAGCGATCCTGTTCATACCAGTGGGGTGCGCTCATATAACCAGGGTACCACCTGACCAGGTAATAGTAGAGGCCGGGTTCTGAGGTCTTGCTCCAGAGGTTTGCAGATTCCACGACCTTCGGCGGCCGATCGCGGGCTACCTCCCATTGGATTTCATCCGGAAGCTTGGTGATCGTCATGGCCGGATCCGGAGCCGCTTCAGCCTCGCCGGTAAACAGACCGAGCGGTGTGGCGGCGACCAGCGGCGCAAAAAGTGAAGTGGCGAGCACGTCGCGTCGAGTAGAACAAGGGATCATCTTTTGCCTCCGATGCAGGGCTTCTTGGGTCAACCATTGACCATAGCGGGCAACCGCGGCGAACCTAAGCAAAGAGCCACAGCTCCGCCCGAAGAGCCGAATTCATGTCTTTGCAAGCTCAACCCGCCACTGGGGGATCAGCGTTCGGCCACAAGCTATTGAAGTAACAATGGAATACTCCGAGATGTAAGGCCGTTGGGGTCCCCTTTTCGGCGGGCATCCGCAGGCAAGGGGGCGATTACGTCCTGTTGTTGTCGAGTAATCGCTGACCTGCGGGAGTGGAATGGCTCGCCTTGCGGCCGGCGTCGACAGGCAAAATCACCCCGGAGGTATTGCCTCAAATCTTTGTTGCCCAAGCCGCACATCCGAGGGGCCTGATCGTTGACTTTACATGCCGATGGACCGCGCCTTTGGGAAACTGACGACCGCAGGGTGGAACGATAGGTCTGCCTTTCAGGAATCAGGAGGTTTACGTACGTTGAACCGCGTGGTGCTTAATGGTCGTAAAAGGCTTCAACAATCTCAGAGCTATTGGTTTTGGCAGACAAACACCGATCAGTTCACACGTACCAGGCATATTTGCGTGGTCGATTGTCTCGTGCTGAACATGGCTAACGATCGATTTTATCGGCTCAGAAGCTTATTCTTTGGGTGGCGTCCCCGCCGGGGTCTGCGTTCTATCACGTAGTTGCTCACTCTAATGGTTCATTTGCCGAAAGGATGGCAATATATGTCCCTGGCCGAAAGCTTGCCAATTCTTTGCCATCTTCATGAAACAAAGGGTTGCATCCGACTAGCACGCGTCCGTCCGGAATTTTCTTAGATGATGAGAAGTGCCCAATTCGAGGGGGTCCTGCGGGGTCGGTTGAAAATAAGTCGAGCAGGATCGACAGTTGTGAATCACCATATTTCCGAGCTATCGGAAGGGGACGATGGTGCTCAAATCGGTCCTGAGTGGAAATGGCGAACCCTGGGTTCTATCTTAGTTTGATCGTTCCTCGGACAAATTCTCAATCTCCGACCGATCTAAACCCGGTTATCATCCGCGGAAAATGGGCACGGCCGGCCCTGGAAGTTAAGAAATATTTAGTTTCGGTCGTGTGGGTCCCATACAATGGAACAAATGCTCGCTTCAGCAGCGTGACGTGCCAAAATGTCTCATAATCAACAGAATTTTTTCTTGAATGCTTGACCAAATTGGTGTTTTGGTGAAATAGTTCGTCTCTGCTCATATTTGGAGATCATGATGGCAAAAAAGGCAGCAAAACGTCGCGAATGGTTGAAGGAAGACCTTCAGCAATTGAAGTCTCTGGCACGCGACAAGACACCGGCACGCGTCATTGGACGTAAGCTGGGCCGCTCCGAGGGCGCAATTCGGCAAAAAGGGTGGGCAGAGGGCATTTCGCTGAATACACGGGCGCGAAGGAAGGTAAAGCGGGCGAAGTGAAAATCTAAGCCGGCATTAATGAGAAGCCCGATCGTGCGATGGGCTTCTCATTAGCATTTCTGGGGTCGAGTCAGCCGACACTCTCACACCGTGAATTGAGTGCGCTGAGCTACAGCCAACTGCCGCAGTTTTCGACGGTCTGAAATCGTCTGGCGAATCAGCGGCTTGCTCGAGGCGATAACTCGATCTCGGTTGGGAGCCAAGCGATCACCTCAGCCGTGCGGAATCCAGTGGCGAGGCCGGCCTTCGTCCTGGGCTGTGCCGCACGCCACCGTACGCCCCCGATCAAAGCATCTGATCGTCCGGCCCGCATGGATCATGCGGTGCTGACTTGCTTTTAATCAGGCCAAAAAACGGTTTGTCCTGCTCGCGGGCGACCTTCGTACCGCGAAATTTCGAAATTTCAGCCGACGACCATGCCACAGCGGCCGCGCCAGTGCTGCTCGTCAACGCACAGTGCGTCAGATTCCCACCGGTTATCCCCGGATTGCGGCAGAGCCGCGATCTGCCTAATGGCCGAAATGGATCGAACGAAATCAGCTGCACATTCGATTGCCAAGCCCTTGTGCCCAAGCCTCGGCGCTCCGACCAAGTGCAGCGCATGCACTTTCGATTTTGTGATAAACAATCGAGAGTTGAGGGCGATCGGGTTGCAGGTCCGTGAAACTAGACTGAAGTTAGGCTCGGGTCGAACGAATCCGATTCCATCGCGTCCTCTCACGGCTGACATTCCAAATGATTTTTTTGAATTTATGGGGACGCAGCGGCAAGTTAGGACCCGCGTTCAGTGGTTTGAGGAGCGCGGGCGCCGAAGCCGCGGCGCTCTGCTCTAGTTCGCCCTGTCGCGGACCGCCAAGCTGGCGTTTTCGTGCGTTGCCGACGCGCTCAAACAGAGTGGTCCGTGTTCGGTGTCCCAAGACGCTCCAGGAGAACTATAGCGGCGACCGCCGCGCACCGTTGTTGGGGCCCGAACCCTCCATCTCTAAAGGTCGCTCGACGTTGCTGTACGGGCCTTTGGAAGGGGGGGGGCCTAGCTTAGAGGCAATCGGCTCGATCTGGCGAGCGGATGTCGAAAAGTGAGGGGAGCGGCCTCGACGACCGCTCCCGCCCACGATTTTTCTACTCAATCCTTCGGCGTCCGCCACAGATCGGTCAGCCTACTGATTTGTGCCGAAACGAAACACTTACAGTGATTTTACCTATCGAGGGCCAGTTCATCGTCCTGAGGCTGGAGGCCGAAGACTTCGACCGCATTGGTATCGTTGTTGACCGCGGCAAAGTTGAATCGGGCGTGTTGTGGGAACAACTTGGTGGTGATGCCGAACGCAGCTCCTTGGGCGGCGTCGATGTTGCTTTCGCGGATGAACTTACCCGATTGGGTGAATTCGATGACCTCACTTGGATGCGTCGGATCGGCATTCTGCGTCGCGTCGCCGTTGGTGGTGAGGAGATGTCCGCTCGGCGTAAAGGCGAGAGCCAATGGGCCAATCAGGTGCGGATCGGTAAAGACGACGTTCCCCTTGGTCGTTGCAAACGTTGCCTTGCCGGCTCCCGGCACCGCGAAAATGGCGTTGTCGGCGGTCGATGCGACAAAAAGCACATCGGTGGCCGCGTCGTAGGCAAGACCGGTCGGACCGAGCACGAGGGCTGCTGCATTAAATTGGTGCGTGTAGCCCATGGCAATCGCGGTTTTGTGCAGAACCGTCACATTTGAGGCAGTAATCGCCACGTCGAGGCGCGATACCGTGCCGCTCAAAACGTTCGACACAAATACCTGTGCCTGGTTGCCCTCATCATTGATGGTCAGATCCCACGGGCTGTCGAGGAAATTCGGATCCACCAAGGTCGTTAGCAAATTGCCATGACTATCGATAATCTGCAGGGAGCCATTGGAGATCGTATTGCTCGTACCATCGGTGGTTGGCACATTACCGACCAGGACGAATCCCGCCCGAAGTACTCCCAAAGCGGTACTCAAGCCGGTTTGCAGCGGACTTGTAAAAAAAGTAACGGCACTGCCAGGGGAGCCAGGCGGCGGCGGCGACGGCGCTGGAGCCACGCTGCCGTTGGGCGTCAAACTGATAATTGTCGTGCCGGTTCCCTGCAAATTGCTGGTATTATTGAAGTTGGAGACCAACACGTCGCCAGGCGAAATGCTGCCCCCGGCCGGGAAATCCGGCGGAACGAAAGCAACTCCGTACGGATTGAGGTCTCCGTTCGCCGGAACAGTGGAAGAAACGATAAGGTGCGGAATAAAGGCGATGTCATCGTCGCCGGCCTGGACCGTGACCGCTGGCGACAGCACAATTGCCGCAGCGGCCAGGGCAGTGTGTGGGATTGTCTTGAGCCATGCCATAGATTTCACGTTCATCCTCCCCGAGGTTGGCACGAGAGTGTGCAATCAGGTTCGAATGTCATTCATGGGTGGTTTGTGTGACAGATCACAGTTCGAAGGGCTATGAGTCAGCGAATGTCGCGCGAAAGATAACAAGGAGAGAGCGTCAGTTAAAACAGACAGTGGATCGTCTGTATGTGTTTTTGATATCGAACAAAAAAATCTTTGCAGAGCAGATACGGTTCGTCAAGCGATAAACTTTTGAGTCATACACGGGGGCTATTGCACGACATTCGGTCTGTATTGAGAACGTCACAATTCCGTGTATGAGCACGTCGAATAAAAGATGAGACAGAGGGTACGATTTTACCGAATCTGATCCAGATAATGATCAGATTATGTGGCAAATTTTGTCTTGTGCGCTGTCCGGGATCGTTTGTTTCGTGCTGATATTGATAGATATCTCACTTACTGTGTAGACACTTCATACTGTGTAGACACTTCATAGGCTCTTGTTGTTTCGACCGCCGGGCGGATGATCTCGACTCAATCAGAAGAGATAAGTTGGCGTGGCGCGAGCAGACCGCGGTGATCACTCGTACTGATGAGTCTCACAGGGTCAGTGTGGCGCAAGCATATGGCACCGTGCTTACGGGATCACGGCGGTAGTTGGGTAAATGGCGGAGTCTTGCACTTTTATACGGATCGCAAAAAGGGGGCGGCGGTTGTGCTGAAGGTTGTGATTGGCCAGATAGGTCTCGGACGGCTGCGAAAGTACGAATACCGCCTGAGGCCAAACGGCACTGCTGGCTGAAGCCCTGCAGGGCCGCCATGTCTCGGCCGGTCGCCGGCACCATCGGCGGGTGACAGCATCCCGCGGCTGGAATCGAGGCCGCCCGCCGCCGATCGTAAGCCCGCGTTTGAGCGGATCAACTATGCGTGATCGCCGTCGATATGGTAACGAGATGGCATGTTGGCGCGTATTCCTATGCGGACGGCAACCAGTCGTCCGGCTTAATCATCATGGTGAGGAGACCGGCTGTGATTACGCGGCGGGAATTAGTTTTTTCGGCTGCTGGTTGCCTGGCCATTGCTGGTGCGATGCGCGTGGGTATCACCCCGGTCACCGGGGCGACCGAGAACTTCGAAGTCTCTCATACGGATGCAGAGTGGCGGCGCCTGCTAACTCCCGAGCGGTATGCCGTACTGCGACAACAAGGGACCGAGCGGCCATTTTCGAGTTCCCTCAACCACGAACAGAGGCCCGGAATATTCGCTTGCGCCGGATGTGACCTGCCGCTGTTTTCGTCCGAGACCAAATTCGACAGCGGGACCGGCTGGCCGAGCTTTTGGGCCCCGCTTGAGAATGCCGTCGGCACAACTGAGGACAAATCCTTTGGAATAACCCGTACCGCCGTGCATTGTCGCCGGTGCGGAGGGCATCTCGGACACGTTTTCAATGATGGGCCGGCCCCAACCCATTTGCGCTACTGCATGAACGGTATCGCCATGACGTTTAAGCCCGCCGCCGCGTAAGAAAGGCGCTGTAGCACAATTTATTTTAATTCGCCGCTACGGCCAACGGGAGATTTCCCAAAGGCAATTCTGCCAAGAGCGACAACCCCAGGTGGCCCGCCACCATAAAAAGCGAGTTAAGCGATGGTCAGCTATCAAAACACGCTTCGCCAGTTGATGCGATCACATCAACGGTTGCTTGGCGCGTTACTTCTACTCTTGGTGATCGTCATCTGCCGGGTCCCATTGAGCTCGGCCGAGACCGCAATGCAGGTCCCCGCGCCGCTAATAGATGAACCGCTCCACAAAACCAGCGGGTCCGAGACCGCCGTCCTGGCCGGTGGCTGCTTCTGGGGTGTTCAGGCCGTATTTCAGCATGTGAAGGGCGTCAAGCGAGCGCTCTCGGGCTACTCCGGTGGGACGAAGGAAACGGCGGAGTACGAAACCGTTAGTTCGGGTCGAACCGGACACGCCGAGTCGGTCGAGATCACATTCGACCCGAGCGTCATTACCTACGGCACGATTCTACGGATCTACTTCGCGGTGGCCCATGACCCCACCGAGCTGAATCGCCAGGGCCCCGACATGGGGACACAATATCGATCAGAGATATTTGCCGAGGGTGATGAGCAGAAGAACATCGCCGAGCACTATATCGCGCAGCTCGACAAGGAGGGCCTGTTCAAGCATCCGATCGCCACCAAGGTCGGTAAACTTGCGGCGTTCTACCCTGCGGAAGGCTATCATCAGGATTACGCCACGCTTCACCCGGATAACCCCTATATCGCTTACAATGATTTGCCTAAGGTTGAGAGCTTGCGGCGCTTGCTTCCGGATCTCTATGAAGCCAAGCCCGTGTTGGTGATGGCACAGACCTCAAAATAATCGCTGGTGGGCGGACTGCCGTGTCCAAGGCAGACGGGGTCGGTGAGCGGCGCTGATAATTCTCACAACTTCAATCGAAGCAGCGGGTAAGGTCGATGAAGCACTTTGCGGTCACGCATACTGATGAGGAATGGCGGCGTCTGCTGACGCCCGAGCAGTACCGCGTCATGAGAGGACACGGCACTGAAGCACCCGACAGCTGTGCTCTGAACGTCGAGAAGCGGCCTGGCACCTTTGTTTGCGCGGGCTGTGGTCAAGTTCTGTTCAAATCGGAAAAGAAATTCGATAGCGGCACAGGTTGGCCGAGCTTCAACAGCCCTGTCGCCGGGTCGGTTGAAGCTTCGGAGGATCGCAGCCACGGCATGGTCCGCACCGAGGTGCATTGTAGCCGTTGTGGAAGCCACCTCGGCCATGTCTTCGATGACGGGCCGCCGCCAACCCACCAGCGTTACTGCATTAATGGTGTTGCCATGAATTTCCAGCCGGATTCGAGTGGAACCGGACAAAAGTAGGTTTGCTGCGATCAAGGCACGACTCTACCGACCTTGCCGTTAGTCGTGCGCAGGAGGTTGGGCCCTCGAGATCCTGCGTGGTGGAAAGCCGACTACGGCCGATCGGGCGGCGAGCCGTTGCGATTGCCCGATTGCGTTCGTGCCGTTGGGTGGCCTCATTGCGATCCACCGGAGTAGGGGAACTGCAGGGTCCCTGAGGCTAGTTCGTTCGGGTACACAATGACCTGAGTGCCAGCTTTCTTGAACTGCTCGAGGTCATTCCCCTTTATGTTCTGAAATTGGACCTGCAGCACACGTGGCTGCGCCCATTCGCCGTTGGCGGCGTACTGTATTTCACCAACAATAGTCTTGAAGCTGTGGGCGTGCAGGTACTCGCCAAGCCGCTTTTGATCGATTGCCCCTACGGCCTCGACGGCCTGCCCCAAGACCTGGAGGTTGGCATAGGCGAAGGGAGGAATGAAATATCCGAGCGCGTCCGTACCACCGCCGGCGACCAACGACTGGTATCGAGTCAGGAATTCGGAAATTCCGGGGAACGGAACGGTCGGTTCCGGCACGTAGAAATCGTAATTGACGATCTTGTTGAGCTGCTCCCCAAGCTGGGTTTTGAGGGACGCATATTGCGTTCCGACCATGCCGCCGCCGAACATTTTGACCTTCAGCCCGATCTCATGAGCGGCATGGACGATTCCGACCGTGTCCGTGGGATATGATGCAACATAGATGAAGTCCGGGTTCGTTGCCTGGGCAGCCCGCAAGACTGAGGTGAAGTCGAGGCTGTTAGGCGGATAGCTCCGGTCGTAGACGATCTTGAAGCCCATCTTGAGTGCATTGTCGTGCGCACCGTCGGCAGCTTTCTTAGCAAAATCGGTGTCTGCGCCAATAAGGGCAACCGTCTGAAGGTGCTGCTGTTTGGCAACCTCGAAATAGCCGCGAGAGAATTCATGGACAGCGTCTGGGCCAGCGGGAAACATCGAGAAATATCGTGGGTAATTGAATTGTTCATTTACCGCCAATGCGAATAATCCCATAAGCACGTAATCCCGCGGAATTATGACTGGCATCGAAGGAACAGATAGGTTGGTTCCATAGCTAGAGAGGGCTAAATCAATTTTGTCGACGTCCAGCAATTTGGCATAGATTCCGGGAACCAGGGAGGGGTTGCTCTGGTCATCGTAATAAACGAGTTGGACCTTGCGCCCGATCAATCCACCTTTGGCGTTGGTGTCCTGCTCCCACATTTGGTAGGCCGTCAGTATGGCTTTGCCGCTCGAAGCGAGCGGACCGGTCAGCGGCATGGAAAACCCGATTTTTATCGGCTCCGCGGCCTGCGCGGCGAGCGCGAAAGCGGTGCCGACAACTAACGCAAACAGCGCCGCCCAGACGGACATTTCAAGCCTAGAGTTGCGACTCATGACTACTCTCCCACTGTCGTCAATTTTAGTGCGCAGATCTTTGCTTCGCCGATCATTCGGGCAAACCAGCACGGCGTGCCGCCACCCGGGCAATAGCAGCCCAATCCTTGTGGGCATCACCGTTCGCCATGGCGTCCATGAACGCGTCTGCCAGCACACTTGCGAACGGCAATGGGACTTGTGCTTGCTCGCCCGCTCTCAGGGCCAGACGGACATCCTTCATGCCGAGCAGGAGATCAAAGCCGGGCGGCTCGTATTCCTGGAGGCCAATCGCGCGGGCGTAGCCCTGGTAGACCGGAACATTGAAGAGCGAGGTGACGATCACACTGAGAATCTCCTGGGCCGACATGTCATGCTTGCGCAGCAGCGCTGCCGCCTCGGCCAGAGCCTCGATCGCGCAGGCAACCATCAGATTTCCCGCAATCTTGACGATGTTGGCCTGGCGGGGCAGAGCGCCCACCCGAAAAGTTCGCTGTCCCATCGCGTCGAACAGGGGTTGTATCCGGTCGATGGCGTCCGGATCCCCCGCCGCCATTATCGAGAGTTTGGCGGCGGTCGCCACATCCGGCCGTCCGAACACCGTTGCTGCAACATAAGCAACGCCGTGTGCGGCATGGACAGCCACGAGTTCGTCCACACAGTCGAGAGACACGGTTCCCATGTTGACGGAGACGGCGGCGGAGTTGAGGTTTTCCAGCAATGCTCCATCGATAAAGACTTCGCGCAGAGCCTCATCATTGGGCAGCATCGAAATGACCGCGTCACCGCGGAATGCATCGCGGGCACTCGAGGCTATCTCGGCGCCGGCTTTTTCAAGTTCGCGAAGCGGCGTGACTGCCTTGTCCCAGGCCCGAACCATGTGACCGGCCTTGAGAAGATTGGTGGCCATCGCCCTTCCCATGCGACCAACACCTAAGAAGCCGACTTGCATGGCTATCTCCCGCTGAAACGTACGACACGAGACCACGTCCAAGATCAACGGCCGATCACGAATTCCGCCCGTCCGACCAGCGTCGGAATGGATGGATTTTCTGAAGTCCGGGGTTAAACACTGATCAGGCTCTGCGTCCTGCCGGCATAGCAAGGCAGAGGCCGAACACCACGCTGCGCCGCGACCATCCGGGCCGCGTGAGCGGCCTCGACCAACACAACGCGCGCGGACACAACAACCGATGAAGCCGTGCGGCCGGCTTGTTTACCTTGGACATCCGCCCAGACTCGCCTGTCCGAAAATCGATAGGCTTTGTCGACTTTTTTTGAAAACTACACCCTGTTTCTGAGTGCCCGCAACCAGCACAATGCGGTGCTGGGCAGTCGATTGGGCGCTCGCATGGCTTTGAGGCCGCAGATCCGGACGATACGCCAGGATGGCCGCTGGCTAGAACGGCGAACGCAGGTTGGATTTAGGTCGGAGGTCGCGAGGGGTTGGATGACCGCGCAACCCTTGGTTCAGGTGGCGGATGAGTGGTTGAGGCAAACGGCAGAGCCTGCTTTGAACGTCGCGACCTGCTTGGTTGCCCGCCAGCGGACGATGGGGTGCTGCTCGTGGGATCGGCACACAAAAAGGGATCCTTGCCCATGATCGATAGCAATCTATCCGAAGAGCAACGAATGATGCGGCAGAGTTGCCGCAAATTTGTTGATGACGTCGTGATCCCATTCATTCGTCGAAATTGGCAACGTGAATGGAGCATGGATCCGAGCGCTCGGCTTGCCCCGGAGATCCTTGAGGGGGCCGAGAAGGTCGGCATTCGCACTCTCGGCGTGCCCGAGCAGTTTGGCGGCAGCGAGCTTGATCCGACGACGGAAGTCGAGACCTTTGCGATCATCGCGGAGGAAATTGCCCGCGGCGATTCCGGTCTCGCCGATAAGCTGGTGCAAAACTGGAAGGTGGCTGTCCTGCTGCGCAAGCTGGCTCCCCGCCCGCTGCAGGAAAAGTGGTTCAAACGTCTCGTGAACGATCCGCAATTCCTCATGGCGCATTGCCTAACCGAGCCACGCGGCGCCTCTGATCGCTGGCTGCCTTACAACGTGCCGGAAGCCGCGATGCACACCCGCGCCGTCAAAGGGGGCGGCGAGTGGATCATCAATGGACGCAAGCAATTCATTTCGAACGGCTACGACGCGGGACTTTACGTGGTCTACGCCAACACCAATCCGAGCGTTGGGATGCTGCAGGGTACCTCGAGTTTTGTGGTGCCTCGCGGAACCCCAGGGCTGACGGTTGCGCGCTGCAATGAGACGCTGGGCTGCCGTTTCATGAACAACGGTGAGCTGGTATTTGAGAACATGCGGGTGCCAGAGGATCATTTGCTGGTCGAAGGCGATGCTCTGGGGAAGGCGGGAATTTACTTCCGGCCGGGAAAGATCATTCAGGCGGCAAAAAATCTCGGGATTGGCGTACGTGCATTGGAAGTTACTTCAGACTACGTACAAAATTACGTCCAAGGAGGGCGCATTCTCATCAAACATCAGGCGGTGGCCCTTCGCATGGCCGATATGGCGACCCGGCTCGAGGCCGTGCGCGCATTGCTGGCTCGCGCCGCGCGAGCGGTCGACGTCAATGCGTCTGACGCCGATGTGCTATGCAATATGGTCAAGGTCTATGCGTCAGAAGAAATCATGAAAGTGGCGCAGCACGCCGTCGAACTGCATGGCGGGAGCGGCATGATGCTCGATTTCGGCGTGGAAAAACTGTTCAGGGACGCCGCGATTTTCCTGCACATGGACGCAACGGTCGACATATCAAAACTCAAAATTGCCAAGCTGATGTTTCCGCAGACCGCCGGTCGCTACGCTGGTCCCGAATAGGCAGATTTTCGGCAACTGCAGACCGGTCGGCTGGTGAGGATGTCTCAGCGCGTCCTCACTGCGGCGCGATGTGGGCGGCGCGAATGACGGGTTCCCAGCGCGCGGCCTGTGCGTGGAGCGAAATGGCAAATTCGCTCGGCGTATTGGCCACCATGGTTGCCCCAAGATTGACAAGCCGGGCTTGCACAGTTGGATCATGCAAAGCTGTCGTAAAGTCCCGATGTAATTTGTCGACTAGATCAGGTGCCATACCTGCGGGTCCGAGCAGTCCCCACCACACACCAGTATCATAGCCCGCCACCCCAGCTTCGCTCACGGTTGGAATATCAGGCAGCGCAGTTGATCTTTGGGCTGTGGTTACGGCGAGTGCGCGGACGCTGTCATTTTTAATGTGAGCCATTGACTCGGTAACGACGTTGATACTCATCGGGATCTCGCTGGCGATAAGCGCGGTCAGCTCCGGCGCGCCGCCCCGGTAGGGAATTGCGACAATGTCGACCTTGGCCATGTATTTGAGCAACTCACCGGCCAAATGTCCTGATGTGCCATTTCCCGGCATTCCATAGGAGAGCGAGCCCGGCTTTGCTCGCGCCATGTCGATGAGCTCCTGTAAAGTCTTGGCCGGAAAATTCTTATTCACCAGGATGACATTCGGCGAAGACGCGAGCTCCATGATCGGAGTGAAGTCCCTGAAGGTGTCGTATGGCAGATTCGCATACAGAAATTGGTTTACAGGGTGCCCACTCGCCACGATGATCAGTGTGTAGCCGTCCGGCGACGCCTGTACCACTGCGGCCGAAGCAATGATGCCGCCCGCGCCGGGGCGATTATCGATCACCGGTTGCTGTCCCCAGGTCTTGGCCAGCGCCTCGCCCAGTGTTCGGGCGAGAATATCGACCGCGCCTCCGGGTGCATACGGTACAATCAGATGCACCGGTCTTGATGGAAACTCGGAGGCGAAGGCCAGCCCCGCCATGAGCAGCACGCCGACGGTCGCTGCGGCGCAACAGACCCAGCGCTGAATCATTGATTTTCTCCCGCCACCGCAGATCAAGTCGCCCGACGGATTGTCGGCATTATGCCACGGATCAGCCGACGGCGAGCGTCCTCATAGGGCTAGCCGACTCAACCGTGGTCGCTGACCGATCGGACGCACCCCGAAGCGCTTGACCGATCGTAAGAATCTCCAGCCATCCCGACCAGGCCCTTTTGTTGCGAAGACCAGTAGGCCAGCGCATTGTGCCCCGTGATGGAGGGCCGATTCGGTCGTGTTGCGCCCTTCTCGCCGTGTCCGTTGAATTCGGCCGCGTCAATTCTCGTCGCTTGGCCGGACGGTGGCTGCTATGATCGTCGGCTACCCCCAGTGCGAAAATCAATCTGAACGAAATATCTGCGCTTATGGAAAGTTCCTTCCATGCACTATGAAACCATCAGGGTTACGCCAGTGACTCCCTACATCGGCGCCGATGTTGACGGCATCGACCTGACCAGCCCGCTGAGCAACCATCAAGTGCATGAGCTTCAGCAAGCATTGCTCGATTATCAGGTTCTGTTCTTTCGTGATCAGCCACTGGATATTGAAAAGCACAAGGCACTCGGCCGTTGCTTCGGCGAACTGCATATTCATCCCAACACGCCGGGCCCAGAGGGACACCCGGAGGTGCTACCGATTCATGCCGACGCCAAATCAAAGCGCATAGCAGGCGAGGTCTGGCATTCTGACGTATCCTGCGATGAGGAACCTCCCCTGGGAAGCATTCTCTATCTCCACACCGTGCCGCCCATCGGTGGCGACACATTATTCGCGAGCCAGTTTGCCGCCTACGAGGCACTATCTCCGCGATTGCGGAGTTATCTGGAAGGCTTAACAGCCACGCATTCCGGCGAGCAGTATTACCGTTCAACAAACATTCTGGAGGGACGCGACGACAGCGGCAAGATCTTTCCCAAAGCGTCGCATCCAATCATCAGGACCCATCCGGGAAGCCGACGCAAAGCCCTCTATGTCAATCGGGCATTTACCGCCCATATCGATGGATTGCCAAGGGAAGAGGGTCGTGCAATCTTAAATTATCTATTTGAACATAGTACACGGGAAGAGTTTCAGGTGCGGTTTCGCTGGAAGGCTCACTCGCTTGCCTTCTGGGACAACCGCAGCGTTCAGCACCTCGCGATCTGGGATTATTATCCGCAAGTCCGTTCGGGCCGCCGGGTGACGATCAAGGGTGATCGTCCGTTTTGAGGCAGCTCCCACTGTGCAGTCGACTCTGTTAACGGCGTCTGCTCAAATGTCTGTCGACCTGTCCGTGCACCGCTTGAATTGCAAAAAGGCGATTGAGGCGAAGCTGTCGGGTAGTTGCTTAGTAGTATCGCTGCGAATGTCGGGCCATGGAAGCGATTGAAGGAGAGCGAGATTTCGGCATAATTCACTCACGGCGTCGGCAGGTGAAAGTAAACGCACATGATCGAATGGTTCGATGATCTGGCCTTGGGCACGCGCTTCAAGAGTGCAAGCAAGCTGGTGACGCGGGAAGAGATCAAGCGATTCGCTTCGGAGTTCGACCCGCAGCCGTATCACCTTGACGAGGCCGCTGCCGAGCAGACCCCATTAAAGGGGCTCGCGGCGTCGGGGTGGCATACTGCGGCGATCGCCATGCGGTTGGCGGTCGACACGCGACCGTTTGGGGCTCACCCGTTGCTAGGTCTCGGGGTCGACGAGTTGCGGTGGCTTGCGCCCGTGCGTCCGGGTGACACCATCCACATTGAAGGTGAAGTGATCGAACTGACGCCTTCCAAGACCAAGCCCCAGGGCATCGCCAAGGTCAAGTGGACGGCCATCAATCAGCGCGGTGAACCCGTCTATACTTTCACACCGATCGCTGTTGTTCCTCGCCGCCCAGGCGCGACTACCTCGGTTTGACGAGCGCCAAATTTACCTCCCCGCCGCTCAGGCCTTCGGCGGGAGATGGGAGTCGCCGCGGATCAGGAAGAGCACGAGCGCCGCGCCGAGGAACTCACTCAGACTGGCGCCGCGATAAGCCAGGCGCCATCCAGTGAGCAAGTCGGCAATGCGCTGCGAACCTTCGCCACCGGAATGCGCGGCGAAAATGGCGCCCAGCATTGCCACGCCCAAGGTCGCCCCGACGATGCGCGCAGTATTGCCGAGACCGGATGCTGTACCAGAGCGAGCCGCTGGAGCGTTGGCGACAGCGACCGCCATCACCGGCCCGGCATTGAGGCCAAGGCCTGCGCCGATCGCGACCAAAGCCAGGAGGATTGGCCAGAAGGCGGTGTGATCGGAGATGCAGCCCATCAACAGACATCCGAGACCCATCAGCATCATTCCCGACGTCATCACGACCCGCGCGCCTAGTGAGTTGGCGAGGCGTCCAGAATATTGCGCCAGCGCGACGAAGGTGACGGCAAGAGGCAGCATTTCGAAGCCGGCGACCAAGGCCGACGCATGGCGGACCGTTTGGAGATAGAGCGGAGTGAGGAACAGCATTGCGTACATACCGAACGTCATGCAGGCTGCGACCGCAAGTGCGACGGAGAACACCCGGCTGTGGAAGAGATCGAATGGGACAAGACCACCACTTTGTCCCCTCTCGACCCGCACGAAGGCGGGCACCGATATGACGAGGAGCGTGATGGCGGTAAGGACCGGCGCCGAGGTCCAACCCAGATGCGCACCTTCAATGGCCGCAAACGACAGCGAGCCAAGGGCCGTCACCGCCAGTGCTTGACCCATGAGATCAAGGCGGCGGCCCTTGGGCTGCGACGTCTCCGATACGACGCCGACGCTCAACAGCAGCATTGCAACGCAGATCGGGATGATGACCAGGAAGATGCTGCGCCAGCCAACACTGTCAACCAGCAGCCCGCCGATCGTTGTGCCAATGATCATCCCAAGGCCGTTGCAGCCCGCCCAAACACCGATTGCCCACACCCGTTTTCGGGAATCCGGATAGGCGACAGTCAGGAGCGCCAACGATGTTGGCAACTCGAGCGCTGCGCCAAGTCCGGTGACCGCCCGCCCGGCGATGAGGGCGGTAGCGTTCGGTGCGACACCACAAATAAGTGAGCCCAACGTGAACAGCACAATCCCAAGCATGAACGTCAGGCGTCGACCGTAGAGATCGCCTAATGTGCCGCCAGTTAACAGGAAACTTGCATAGACTAGGTTATAGGCGTCGATCACCCACTGCAGGGCGCTCACACTCGCGTTCAGGTCGGCGCCGATGTGCTTGGTAGCCAGGTTGACAACCGACGTGTCGATCTGAGCAATCAACACGCCGAGCGAGGTCGTCAGCAATACCAGACCCGGATGCGCACGGCGCGTCAGCGAGGATGGCAGAGAAAAGGTGTAAGTCATCGGCGAGGTCCCTGGTTGTTAGGGAAAACACACCCTTACTTGGGGAGTTTGTGGACGCAGCTCACTCTGATCGTTGCTTTCAAAGCCGGCCTTTGCCGGTTTCAATGCATGCACCAGAGCGCCGTTCCGATGCTTCGGCCGTGAACGAAATCTTGCCGATTCTTGGCCCTTCATCTGCCAACCTCAGCCGTCGCTATTGGCCGCAAACCATTAGTCGGCATGTGCCGATCGAATTGAACTCGACGGTGCTTCACACTGAATGCTCAACAGAGCGAACGACGAATCGTCACCCAGATCGTCGAGCTGCGAGACGCTCGGCCAGTCAAGGTTGTCGCACCAAGGAATGCCTTGATCGCTCGTTCGAACACCGCGACACTAAAGGGCTTCCGCCTGAGGCAATGTTTGTTTGGACGTGAGCCCTCTGGGTTGGCTCGCTGCCTTGCGTCTAGAGGGCTGAGAGATATGCGACATCGACGAAACCGATCGCCCGTGCTTTCTCGTAGGAATTGTAGTCTGCAACCCGAGACTTCCGCGCTCGGCTTGCCCGGTTCCGTTTGCGGCTGTTCATCCGCCTAGGGTTGCTTAATAAGTGCCAGCGATTTCGGCGTCGGTCCGCCGCGCGGTTCGAAGCGACTTGGCCGCCGACGCCCGATAGGCCGATCGCGCCGGCTTGGTCACCGAATGAGAGGACGCCGTCCGGTATTGTGAGATCATGCAGGCAAGGCTGCCACGGCGGCGGCCGCCCTTGTTGCAAGGAGAATCGGTGCAGCCACCATCGGGCATGTTCCGATCGCCATCGCGACGCTCAATCAAGGATGTGGTGCTTGCCAAGGCGGTAACTTGCCCGCACGATAATATCAGGGCGAGAGCGCCCTGCAGGAATAGTCGTGACCGAGAGCATCGTTGCCGAAACAGCGACGCGGATTTTTGCGGACCTTGCCGACCCCCAGACGGTCGGCCGGGCCACCGACGATGCTTGGAAAACCCAGCTCTGGCAGGCGCTGGCGGATGCTGGCCTGACCTTGGCGTGGGTGCCTGAGGGGTGCGGCGGAAGCGGGGCATCTCTAGCCGACGGCTTTGAGGTGCTGGGCATCGCGGGTCGTTTCGCCGTCGCCGTTCCGCTCGCCGAGACGCTACTGGCCGGTTGGTTGCTCGCGCGTGCGGCTATCTCGACGCCCCCGGGCACCATGACAGTGGCCCCGGCGCTTCCCGCCGACCGCATCACGCTCAACGCGGACGGTACGCTGAGCGGTGTCGCCGGCCGGGTGCCGTTCGCCCGTGACGCTCGACATTTCGCGGTGCTTGCGGGCGGGGAGGCGGGCCCGGTTATTGCCTTGGTCGCATCCGGTGCAGTTAGTCTGAACCAAGGCTCCAATCTGGCGCCAGATCCTATCAACGGGATCACATTTGATCGCACTGATGTCCTGGAAATGGCCGCGGCGCCGCTTGGCTTCGATCAGAATGCGCTCATGCTGATGGGCTCGACGGTGCGCAGCGTCGAGACGGCTGGTGCCCTTGAGAGCATCCTGGCGCGATGCGTGCAGTACGCCAACGAGCGCGTTGCCTTTGAACGACCTATCGCCAAGTTTCAGGCGGTGCAACACCAGCTCGCACAGCTTGCCGGTGAAGTAGCCGCGGCGCTGGCGGCTGCCGGATCGGCTGCTGATGCAATCATCCGTGGTCAAGATTTCGACGACGCGATGTTTCTCGAGACCACTGCGGCAAAGATTCGTTGTGCTGAGGCCGCCGAAAAGGGTTCCGCCATCGCCCACCAAATACATGGGGCGATCGGCTTCACCAAGGAACATGTCCTGCACCGCTTCACTATGCGCATGCTCTCCTGGCGCGATGACTTCGGCAATGAAAGCCATTGGGCGGCCGAGCTTGGAAAGCGGGTGGCCGCCGGCGGGGCAGATGAGTTCTGGCCCTTCATTTCCGACCGCTGAGAACCAAAGCCAGTCATGACAGCAAACCTCTGCTTCGACCAGATCCGGCTGCCGCCTCAATGCGAGAGCCTGCGCCGAGAGGTGCGTGCCTTTGTCGCCGAAGAAGTTGCCGCTGGCACGTTCGATCCGGGCCGGCCTCATCAAGGCGACTCGCATAATCGCGACTTTAGTCGACGTGTGGGCGACAAAGGTTGGATCGGAATGACCTGGCCAAAGAGATATGGTGGCCATGAACGGAGCTTTCTCGAACGTCATGTGGTGACCGAGGAGTTCCGGGTCGCCAATGCACCGGTGCGTCTGCACTTCGTGGCAGATCGCCAGAGCGGGCCAATCGTGCTCAAATACGCCCCGGAACATATAAAATTGGAAATTCTACCGCGCATATGTCGAGGCGAAGTCTGTTTTGTCATCGGCATGAGCGAGCCAGGATCTGGCTCGGATCTGTTTGCGGCCAAAACGAAGGCGACTAAGGTTGATGGAGGTTGGCGCATCAACGGCACCAAGATCTGGACCAGCAACGCGCATATCGCCGATTACATGCTCGCGCTCTTCCGCACATCGCCACCGACAAAGGAAAACCGCCGGCACGGACTGACTCAGTTTCTGGTCGACATGAAGTCGGCGGGAATTCACGTCAATCCCATCTATCAAATGACCGGTCAGCACGACTTTAACGAGGTCGTCTTCGATGATGCCTTCGTGCCCGACGATCACCTGCTCGGTGAAATTGATGCGGCCTGGAAGCAGGCGACCAGCGAACTTGCCTTCGAGCGCAGCGGGCCTGAGCGCTTCCTCGAAACATTCTACGTGCTCGTCGAACTCATCCGCGCCTTGGGGCCTTCCCCTGATCTGCGTGGTGCCGAAGGACTGGGTCGGCTGGTTGCCCAATTGCACACACTCCGGCGGATGTCGGTGTCGGTGGCCGGCATGCTGCAATCGGGCAAAGAACCAGTGGTGGAGGGCTCCATCGTCAAGGATCTCGGCACGCTGTGGGAACAGGAATTGCCAAAGCAGGTTCGCCGGCTCGCCGCTTTTCTTGAGCCCGATGTGACCAACCGCGCAACGCTGGATGAGCAGCTTGCGTTCGCCACGGCGGTCGCCCCGAAGCTCACCATTCAGGGGGGAACAACCGAGATCCTGCGAGGAATTATCGCGCGCGGCCTTGGCTTACGTTAGGCACGCCGAATAACCCGATCGCTCACTTTATCCTCCGAAAGAACTTTACGTCATGCCGGACATTGGGAAACTACTCTGGCCAAAATCAGTAGCGCTGGTTGGAGCGTCATCCGATACCGACGGCTTGCGCGGCCGCATTCTGCGGGTCATGCGCGGCCACCACTTCGCCGGCCAGATTTACCCGGTGAGTCGGAGTGCAAACAAGGTGCAAGGCCTCAAAGCCTATCCTGCGGTCGCCGAGTTGCCAGAACCGGTCGATCTGGCAGTCCTGATCATTCCGGCGGCGTATATTCCCGACGAACTCGAGCGGTGCGGCCGCGCGGGCGTCCGCGCAGCCATCATCCTCAGTTCGGGCTTCGCAGAAAGTCTCGATAAGTCCGGATCAAAGTGGCAGGACGAGATCCGCGCCATCGCAGTTCGCTACGACATGGCGGTTGGCGGTCCCAATGCCGAAGGTTTTGTCAACTCGGCTTCTGCCTTGTGTCCGACCTTCAGCCCGGTCATGGAGCCCGACGGGCTGTCGCTCGCCGCAGAGGGCAGCCCAGTGCGCGGCCAAGTCTCGGTGGTTGCCCAGAGCGGCGGCTTGGGCTTTGCGTTCTTCGACCGAGGGCGGTCGAAAGGTCTCGACTTCCGCTATATTGTGACGACCGGAAACGAAGCCTGCCTGGAAACATTTGACTTTGTCGAGTATATGCTCGACGAGGGCAAAAGCGATGTCTTTCTCCTGTTGCTGGAGGACATCAAGAGTCCAGCAACGTTCGAACGCGTGGCCAAGAAAGCCCTCAAAGCCGGCAAGCCATTAATCGTCAGCAAACTTGGCCAGTCGGAGCCCGGCAGCCGGGCCGCAGTTTCCCATACGGCCGCATTGGCTGGCTGCCATGCGACTTATCGGGCGATGTTCGACCACTACGGGGTAATCCAGGGCCACGATCTGGATGAGATGGTCGACATGACGCGCGGATTTCTGGCGCTGCGATCACGATTGCCGGCCGGCAAGCGGGTCGGAATCTGCACGTCGTCCGGCGGCGGCGGCGCATGGCTCGCGGATGCCTGCGTCGTGGCTGGTCTCGACGTGCCGCTCCTCGATGATGAAACGCGCGCGACGATCGATATGCATCTGCCGCCTTACGGGAGCTCGCAAAATCCAGTCGATACGACCGCGCAGGGCGTTCATAAGGTAGGCTATGCAGAGTTTGCCCGGTTGGTATCCCAATCGCCCGCAATCGACGCCGTCATTGTCGCTGTAACGGCTCGTTCCTCCCGCTTCCTCGAAGACGATCAGGAGCGGCTTATGCGATTGGCGAGCGAGGCAGCAAAGCCGGTCCTTATGTGGAGTTATACTTTGCCATGTGAGAAGAGCACTGCGATTCTCAATGAGGCGGGCTATCCGCTTTTCACCAACGCGCATGCCTGCGCGCGGACTTTGCAGGCAATGGCGGACTACCGGGCCACCCGCGAACGATTCCTGCGGCCGATCAAGGTCAGCCGTCCACCGAGCATGGACCGTCAGGCGGTACATGCCGAGCTGGCAGCTGCGGGCCCAATTCTCTGCGAATGGCGTGCACGCTCGGTCCTGGCACACTACGGCATCGGCAACCGCGATGCCGGTATACTTGCGCGCTCACGCGCCGAGGCGGAAGCCGCCGCGGCCGGCGGATCCGTGGCGCTCAAGGTGCAGTCGGTCGATCTGCCGCACAAAGCCGAAGCCGGAGCAGTTGCGCTGGGGCTCGCCGGTCGGGATGCCGTCGGCGCTGGTTACGATCGCGTTCTCGCGGCCGCTCGACGCTTCGCACCGACAGCACGCATCGACGGCGTTCTGGTGCAACCCATGGCGCCGCCTGGCCGCGAGGTTATCGTCGGCGTAAAGCGCGATGCCCGGTGGGGCGCGACCCTGATGGTCGGGCTTGGCGGTGTGCTGGTCGAGTTGCTCGGCGATGTCGTCTGGGCTCCGGTACCGCTCAACCACGAAGAGGCGCGGACCCTCATAAGGCGTCTTAAAGGCGCGAAGCTGTTCGATGCTTGTCGGCGGAAGCCTGCCGCTGATCTCGATGCACTGACCGAACTCATGGTGCGTGTGTCAGAATTCGCCGCCGACCACGCCGAGCGGATCAGCGAGATCGATCTCAATCCCGTTCTGGTGCATGAGAGCGGGCAGGGCCTGTCGGTTGTCGATGCCCTGATCATCCAGCGTGACGACAGCGTCGGCAAACGACGCGACCGCGCAGTCGACGTGACGTTTGAGGAGCAATCTTGATGGGTCCGTTCAAAGATATTGGTGTAGAGAAATCCGGCTTCGTGACTTTGATCGAGATTCGCCGGCCCCCAAATAATTTCTTTGATATAGCCCTGATTGATGAGATCGCGACCACGCTGGAAGCGCTGGATGCCAACCCGGATTGTCGTGCCGTGGTTCTGGCGGCGCAGGGTAAGGCGTTCTGTGCCGGCGCTGATTTTGGTGACGGCAGTTCGCTTGATTCCGAGGGGCGGCGGCCAAGCGACCGGCAGCAGGGCGTCGCGCACCTCTATTCAGAGGCGGTCCGCCTGTTTCGCACCACGAAGCCCATCGTTGCGGCCGTGCACGGCGCCGCCGTCGGGGGTGGTCTCGGGCTCGCGATGATGGCCGATTTCCGGGTGACCTGTCCGGAGGCGCGATTCTGCGCCAATTTCACCCGCCTCGGCTTCCATCCGGGATTCGGGCTGAGTGTAACGCTGCCAGCCGTAGTCGGAGCCACCAAGGCAGCCCTGATGTTTTACACCAGTCGTCGGCTGGGCGGCGAGGAAGCCTTTCAGATTGGTCTCGCCGACGTACTGGTTGCTCAGTCGGAGGTTCGGCCGGCCGCGCTGGCGCTCGCAGCCGAGATAGCAGCGAATGCACCACTCGGCATCGCAGCAACGCGCGCGACGATGCGCGCCAATCTTGCCGATCGCGTCGGGCAAGCAACCGAACACGAACTTTCCGAACAGAGTCGGTTGCGCAAGACGCAGGACTTCAAGGAAGGCGTCAAGGCGATGGCAGAACGACGTACCCCAAATTTCGTTGGTCGCTGATTGGTGCGCCAGCATAGGGTCAGCTCGTGACGCAGAATTTTCTGGTAGCCCCAGCTATCTGCCGGAACTCGGTAACTGAAATATCCGAGTGATATTTAGTATGTTGGTGTCGCGCACAAGATTTGGTCGAGCGGTCCTTCAGAAACAGCATAGAGGGTTAGCGAGCGGCGAGGCCCTTCGACAAGCCTCCGCTCCGGCGCCTGCACTTTTCCGGCTTGTGCGCGTGGGTCCATGGCCGCGTATTCGGTGAGTCAACACCCTATGCTTTGCCTACCTCAACGCCGGTATCGTTGTAACAGGCACCTTCTGCCAGGTCGGCGCGGTCGTCAGCGGAGACGAGCGCGCTAATCGTCTGTCCGGTCGGGCTGGTGACAAGCCAGGCGCCCTTCTCTGAAGCAACGACGCCACGCATTACGGTATCGGTAATTCGCAGAGGCAGGATGACGGTCCCTCGATCGTTCCAGACCCGAACGCGTGCCGTACCCTCTAGTCCACGTTCGCGCGCATCGTCCGGGTGCATCAGCAGAGGTGGACCGTCGTCCGGCTGGCCTCCATTGCCTAACAACGTTGACGATATCCGACTAGCCGACGCCGGCGAGATGAGCGCGAGCGGAAATTTCGACAGGCGGGGACGAAAGCTCGGCAGTCGCGCCTCGGGCCCCCAACGCTCGGCGAGACAATCGGATGCAAGTTCGACCTTGCCCGAGGGAGTCGCCGGCATGATGTTATCGAACAGCGCGAGCGGCTGCCCGTCGGGCGCCGTCATGCGCAGCGCACTCCGCGTCGGAATCTCGCTTGGTCGCATGCCGCGCAACCGCGGATGCGCGGCGTCAACAGCGTCGTCCATCAACAGGTGATCGCTGGCTCTAAAACACGCCTCGTCGAACCCGAAGCGGGCCGCCAAGCGCCGAAAAATCTCGGTGTTCGGCAGGGCTTCATCGATCGGCCGGATCACCGGTTCGGCGCGTTGAAGCCAGTGGTGCCCATAGGCCGAGTAGAGATCGTCGCACTCGAAATGAGTCGCCGCCGGCAACACGATGTCGCAATATTGCATGGTTTCGGTCATGGCCACCTCGATGCCGACCAAAAAGATATCCTGCCGCAACAGGCCTCGTTTCATGCGATTCTGGTCGGCGTGCACCACGATCGGATTGTGATTGTAGATGAAGAGCGCTCGGAGCGGCGGGTCAATGTCGTCGCGCTCAATGTGGCGGCCGACATCCATGATGTTGAGCACGCGAGTTCCGACCGGAGCAAGATCCGGTCGCTGAAGCTTTGCGGGGGTTTTGGGAAACGCGTATGCAGCGGATAGTACGATGCCACTAGAGGCGCCGAGCCTGCCCATCAATGCCGGCAAAGCAATAGCCGCGCGAATGCCGCTGCCACCATTGCGGCCTCGCTCGAGTCCGTTGCCGGGCGCTATCACCAGCGGATCGGCATCGGCCATCCAGCGCGCCAGCAGCCTGATGTCAGCCGCCTGCACCCCACAGACGTCCGCTGCTTTCTCCGCCGGCCAATCACGGGCGCGTCCCATGAATTCGTCATAACCGCTGACGTGCTCGGCGATAAATTGGTGGTCGTGCGCACCAAGGCGCTCGAGTTCAACCGCCAGTGCAAAGCCAAGCAGGACGTCGGTCGAGGGCCGCGGTGCCAAATGCAGGTGTGCCTGCTGCGCCATCTTGGTGCGCAACGGATCAATCACCGCAACCCGGCCGCCCTGACGGATCGAAGTGCGAATGCTGCGCACGAGGTGCAGGTTGGAAACAGTCGCATTGTTGCCCCAGACGATGTTGAGCTTCGCGCTCTCTGCTGCCTCCGGTCCAATGCCTGGGACGGCCCCATAGGTGCCTGACCAAGCCTCCGAGCGCACCCCTCCACACATGGCACGGCGATAGAGCTGGGTCGCGCCGAGTTTGTGGAAAAAGCGCAAGGACATGCTGTCGCAAGCCAGCATGCCGTGCGGCCCCGCGTAATTGAGCGGCATCACAGCTTGCGGTCCGTAACAGTCGACAATGGCGGTGACGCGCTGATGGATCGTGTCAAGCGCTTGATGCCAACTGATGCGCTCGAACTGGCCGGATCCGCGTGGCCCAACCCGTTTGAGCGGCCAGCGCAGGCGGGCCGCTCCATGTACAAATTCGGCGGTGTGATGCGCCACTTTGTTGCAAATCACCCCGTCCGTGTAGGGCAGTGCCCTCGAACCGCGCACTTTGATCACGCGTCCGTCATTCACACTGACGGTGAGGCTGCAGGTGTCGGGACAATCCAGGGTACAGACGCTGGCACGCTCCAGTGTCATCATGATCTCTCCATGACGAGACGACCGCGACGATCAAGTCAATGTAATCTCCCGCTGGCACACGCGGATGTGCCAATTGACCATTAAGTTAACAGACCGGATTACCATTTGGTACTGCCAGAATGGTCAACGCGGCCGGTAGCGGTTGTGTGCAGACAGCTGGCCGCGCCGCGCCTGCAGAACAGGTTAGGAGGTGCGGTACGGGCGGGTGGCGCGGCGCCTGCCCACGGAGATGGTTCCAGACGGCCGCGGCCCTGGGCGGATTGGCTTGAAGGTTTGTTGTGCGGCCGTGCTGATCCCGTCGCCATCAGATCAATCGGCGATGGCGGTCCCCACCTCTCAAAGGGACCAGATTGAATATCGTTTCGCGACAAATCTACTACAAGCAACGTGAGGCAAATGGGTCAAGCAAGCGAACCGCATCAGCTCGGCTACGCCGATGTGATCTTGGTCACGGGATTGTATGCATTCGTGGGTTGAAAGGACGGCGCCGCAACATAGGACTATGATACCGAAAACGGCCGGGCCGCTACCGACCGGCCGTTACCGGGTTCAATCGTGGCCTGTCGTCAGTTCGGCCAGCACCGGTGACCGTACCGGCCGAGATGATATCCGCGCGGGCAAACGCGCCCCACGGCGAATGGATGGCAATGACCTCCTGGGCCACGCCACCATCCCGGTCCACATCCCTCAACAACCTTGACGATCGCGCTGTCGCCATCGCCGACCGGCGCGGGAATGACCATGGCGTTTGTCATGGAAGTTCCGGCCAAGCCAAGCACTATGGCAAGCATTGCCGTTTTTGATGCGAGTCTCATGTCTGTCCGTCCTTTTACATCGTATGGCGCCCCGTACAAAGATATGCTCGTCACGTCTGAACAGACTCCAAACTTGACGTTTAGAAACGGTTCAGCCGACGCTCCGTGGGCTGTCTCGCGATTCACAGACGAGCCGGGGTCAGACTGACCGCCTGTCGTCCGCTAGCGCCAGGCAGCCTCGCTCTTTCTGGACGGACAAAAGACATTCAGCGAGAAAGTAGCCGCGCCTAGCAGCAATCGTCGATCGTCACTGCCGATTCAAGATATTTCGCGCCGCGGCGATCCCTTGCCGGCAGAAAGCGAAGTCCGCGAATTGAAACGTCGGCTGATCTAGCCCAGGCAGGCCGAAACGACCGTGCGTAAATTTAACTCGGCACAGCGTGGCCGCGTCTCCAATGACTTCCTTTACCCACGAGCATCTGGGATTTCTGCTGGCAGAGCCTGGAATTGCTACCGCGCAGACGATAGTTGCTATCAATTCGGTTGGCAGCCGAATCAAACTTGCAAAAATCCACCTAACCGGCCTTGCGCGTCTTGGGCGACCCTCGGCGTCCGGCCTTCGATGGAGCCGGCGGCCGGCGGCGCTCAGTTGGTTTTGAACCCTTTGCGTCCGCGATGCTGCGCTTGAGCGCGTCCATGAGGTTGATGACGCGGGCCGGTTCCGGTGTGGACTCCGGCGCGCGTTCAGGGAGACCAGCCTGCTTAGCCCTCAGCAGCTTCACCAGCGCGGTCTCATATCTGTCCTCGAATTTCTCCGGTTCAAAATCGGCGCGTTTGCTCTCGAGGATGTGCGAGGCGAGCTTTGTCATCTCGTCAGGAAGCTTGATGTCCGGCAAATCGTCAAAGTATTCCGACTCTTTGCGAATTTCGTACGGATAGTGCAGCGTCGTCGCAAGCAAACCCTTTCCGCGCGCTTCCAGCATTATGACCCGTTCACGCTTGGCCAGGACCACGTGGCCAAGTGCAACCATTTTCTTGTCTCGCATTGCCTCGCGGATGACCGCGAAAGCTTCCTGACCGACAGTGTCATTGGGAATAATGTAATAAGGTGTATCGAGATAGCGCTGATCGATCTGGTCACGCGGAACAAAGCTGTCAATGTCGATCGTGTGCGAACTCTCAACGCGGATTTTCTCCAGCTCATCATCCTCGACCAGGATGAACTGATTCTTGCCGATCTCGTAGCCGCGTCCCTTATTGGCCGAATCGACCTCCTGACCCGTCTCCGCATCCACCAGCTTCTGTTTCAAGCGATTCCCGGTCTCCTTGTTGACCTGCCGAAACGATACCCGTTCGGAACCACTGGTCGCCGGATAGAGGGCGATCGGGCACGAGACGAGGGAGAGCTTGAGGTAACCTTTCCAGTAAGGGCGCGGCGCCATGGGTACTCCGTATTCCACAAAAATCGCATCGCACGGGTCTTGACTTTAAGGTGACTCATCTAGCTCGCTTTTTGGAGTCCCTGATTCGCGCAAGCCCGAAGAATTCGTTCCGTCAGCACATTTGTTCGCTGTTTGTTCTTACGATAAAGTGGCGCAGCACAAGCAGTTGGGCAGGCTCGCCCCCGCGGTTCGCATCGGTGGCGATCACCGTTTCGGCGGCTTGGGGCTCCCCGCGCAAGCGGCTCGCGGCCGCCGTATGGGGCGATCCGCCAGAAGCCAAAGAAGGGCGCCTCACTCCGAACGCGGTGGCCGTGCGACGCTTTTTCGACCCATGCGGGTCGGGTAGTTAAGTACCGTTTGAGCACTGAGCAGACCCGAAATCTGGGACGACGCGGCGTCCAAGGCGAGTGCGCTTCAGCCTGCCGATTGATACGCTGCAGCGCGCCGCACGTCCCATTCGGCGCGTGGCAGATTTCAACAGAGCGGGCCGGCCTCAATCGTGTCTTGGCGCGGCCGAATTATTTGGCCAAGTTCAGGCCAATCGTGGAAAATGGCCAGTCTCTCTGACCGGGTAACAAGATCCGACCAACCATCGAAGGCTGACCATCCAGCGATGCCGGCACGTCGCGATATCAGGCGCTGTCGAGCTTCGGGAGTACCCGCCGTGATCAATGTCAAGCGGATTAGTCATGCCACCTTAGAGACTCCGGATCTCAGCCGGCAGATTGACTATTTCACGCAGACGGCAGGTTTGACGCTCGTCGAGCGGGAGAGCGACCGCGCTTTTCTGGCGACCAAGCTTGGTGATCTCGCCGTTCAACTCGAGAAAGGTGACCGTCCTCGCTGCGCACGACTGGCCTTCCAGCT
>Ga0187783_10000207_pt1 | contig 44323 bp, 38 predicted proteins | sample 1015_SJ02_MP02_2_FD_132471 | JGI IMG/M metagenome (GOLD analysis project Ga0187783, IMG submission 132471) | Tropical peat soil microbial communities from peatlands in Department of Meta, Colombia - 1015_SJ02_MP02_20_MG | ecosystem: Environmental > Terrestrial > Soil > Wetlands > Peat | place... | reverse complement strand
TTTGGCAATATCTATAGCCGCATCGGAAACCCGACCAACGCGGTGCTCGAGGAGCGGATAGCCGCGCTTGAGGGCGGGACTGCCGGTCTGGCGGTGGCGTCCGGACACGCAGCTCAGGTCCTGGTGTTCCATGCCCTCATGACGCCGGGCGACGAATTCGTCGCCGCCAAAAAGCTCTACGGCGGATCGATCAACCAATTCAATCATTCGTTCAAGAATTTCGGCTGGCAGGTGGTGTGGGCCGATCCTGACGATATCTCGACGTTCGAACGCGCGATTACACCCAAGACCAAGGCGATTTTTGTTGAGTCGATTGCCAACCCGGGGGGAGTCATCACCGATATCGAGGCTGTCGCCAATATCGCGCGCCGCGCCGGAGTGCCGCTGATTGTCGATAACACCCTGGCCACACCCTATCTGTGCAAGCCCATCGACCATGGGGCGGACGTTGTGGTGCATTCGCTGACCAAGTTTCTTGGTGGCCATGGCAACTCGATTGGTGGCATGATCGTCGACGCAGGCACATTTAACTGGTCGCGAGAGGGCCGCTATCCGATGCTCTCCGAGCCGCGGCCGGAATATCATGGCATCGTGCTGCATGAGACCTTCGGCAACTTCGCCTTTGCCATTGCCTGCCGCGTGTTGAGTCTCCGCGATATCGGGCCGGCGCTCGCTCCATTCAATGCTTTCCTGATTTTGACCGGCGTCGAAACACTGCCACTGCGTATGCAGAAGCATTGCGAGAACACGCTTGCAGTTGCTCAATGGCTGGCAAACCACAGCAAGGTCGCCTGGGTCAGCTATCCGGGCTTGCCGGGCGACCGCTATCATAACTTGGCCAAAAAATATGTTCCGCGAGGCGCCGGTGCGGTATTCACCTTCGGCCTCAAGGGCGGCTATGACGCCGGCGTCAAACTCGTCTCGAGCGTGAATTTGTTCTCGCACCTTGCAAATATTGGCGATACCCGTTCACTCATTATCCATCCGGCTTCAACCACGCACAGGCAGCTTTCCGATGCACAGAAGGTGCAAGCTGGCGCTGGACCCGATGTCGTGCGTCTGTCGATCGGAATCGAGGACACCGCCGACATTATTGGCGATCTGGAGCAGGCGCTGGAGGCGGCCTGATCGCCCGGTCGGAGGTTCGGGTAAGCAAACTGTTCGGATTCTGCCGGTCAGTCTACTGCGGACCATTGCGGTCCTGCTGCTGTTCACGACCAGCGCCCGCGCCGACCCTGTGCTCGATATCCTGGCCCACGTCTACCCTCAACACTTGGCCGGCCACGACGCCGCCGCACTTATCTGGAAGGACGGTACCAGGATGCCGGTTGATGACGGCCTGGGTCCAAAGAGTTTCGATCAGCTTCTGCAAACCCCTGACATCCGCGACCAATTTGCAATCACCTATCGGCTCGGCTCGGTTTTCGAGACCCCCGCGATCAACCAAGACCCTGGACGTATTCGAAACGAAGCATTTTTTCTGAAGATGTATGGTGACTGCCGCAATGGCGACGTCACCGGGCATCTAAAGGCGGTTCCGTGGCCAATCGGAAATTCTGTGTTGATGACCGAGATAAATGGAGTTGCCGATGCGCTTGCCGCGGTTTCCCGGGAACTTGCGACTTTGCCGGCGGACATGACAAAATTTCTGGCGCCCACTGGCGGAACGTACGCCTGTCGCAACATCGCCGGCACCGACCGTTTGTCCCTTCACGCCTTTGGCGCTGCCATCGATATCAATCCGCGTTTTGGCGATTATTGGCGATGGCAGCGGTTCGCTGAAGGTGAACTGGTGTGGCGCAACAGAATTCCTCTGAGAATTGTCGACCTGTTCGAGCGCCACGGGTTCATCTGGGGCGGCAAATGGTATCACTTCGATACGCTGCATTTCGAGTATCGCCCCGAGCTGATTGCCCTTTCAGAGCTTGATCAGCTCCACAAATAGATCGACCGTCAAGCGCTTTATCGCAAATCGTCCTCCAGCAAACGATTTGATCGATCGACCCGCCTGGCACCATTATGGTTTCTTGAAGGTTTGCGATACGTAGTCGCCGATCTTGCCAAGAGTGTCAGGGGCGAGCCAAATAGCATCGACAGCCTGATCGAATTGCGGTCCAAACCGCTGTACTTTCTCGAGGACAGGCCGCCGCATCTGGTCCTTCGTGAGCGCGAAGGCTGAAGGAGACCGGGCGGCGAGTTCTTCGGCTGCCGCCAACGCGCGATCCATCAGAGCAGACGCCTCGACGACCTCGTCGACCAGGCCAAGGTCGCTGCCCTGTTCGGCCAGGAATGTCCGGCCGCTGAACATGACATCCCGGAAGCGATGTGAAGCGACGGCAAAGCGCATGATCTCCATGGCAATCACGGGAAACGGCAAGCCGACCAGCAGCTCAGTGACGCCGATCCGAGCGCCATTGCCAACCATCAGGCGTTTATCGCCGGCACATACCAGCAGGCACCCGCCTGCGATTGCGTGGCCGTTGACCGCGACAATCATCGGCTTGGGGTATAAAAACATCATCTTGAGCGTGTCGCGTAACACCGGGAGAAATTGCTGTAAGTAATCATGTCCGGCGGCAAGTACGCGAAGCAGGTCAACGCCAGCAGAGAAAATTCGACCCTCACCGGTGATAATTACCGCGCTGACGTGCGAGCTTCTGATCCGTTCCAGGCAACTCATAAGCTCGCGGCACAATTCGGTATCCAGCGCGTTGGCCTTGCCGTGCCGCAGTTCAAGGACCGCGGTTCGCCCCAAATGCCTGATATTAATCATGCACAGCCTCCACCTTCAGACCGTCATGTTACCACCGTGCCGGCTGCAGTGCAGACGGCGATCAGACAGCCAAGATGCTGGTCACGGGGAAGAAGCGAGCGCCGTCGAGGCCGCGGCAGGCGCCGTAGCTGGTTGGGCGCGCAGCCGTTCGGCATGCAGCACCGCAACCGCCAGCACCACTACCGCCATGGCCTGATGAGCGAGCGCAAGACCAATCGGCGCTTGGTGCAGTAACGTGAGAATGCCAAGGCAGGCTTGGATGGTGATACCACCGGCCAGCATCGCCGCACCCGCAACCACCCGTCCGCGAGAGTGCGTGCGCAGAACATCCACCAGGTGAAACGCGCCGCCCAGCCAGAGCAGATAGGCCGTCATGCGGTGAATGAATTGCACGGTCACCGGATTTTCGAAGAGGTTGCGCCAAGCCGGAGCAGAGGGGAACAGCTCGGAAAGTGACGGGAAGAATTGATCGCCGATCAACGGCCACGTGTTATAGACCAGTCCGCCCCGCAGCCCGGCAAGCAGGGCTCCAAAATAGATCTGCGCCAGCACCAGCAGAACCAACGCAATGGCGCTCGCTTTGAGGCGCGGTGGCACCTCGATCGGCGGTTGCGGTGTTAGCCATTGAGCGGTCCACAACGTGAACGCAAAGATCGCGCAGGCGAAAACCATGTGGATGGCAAGGCGATATTGCGAAACCTCGACTCGGTCGACCAATCCCGAAGCCACCATCCACCAGCCAATTGCACCTTGCGCCGCGCCCAAGGTGAAGATGGTCCAGAGGCGTCCGCGCAACGCGACTGAGACGGCTCCCCTTCCCAGAAAGAAAAGGAAGGGTAGCAGGAACGCGGCGCCGATCAGACGGCCGAGCAACCGATGAGTCCATTCCCAAGCATAGATGGTCTTGAAGTCATCGAGGCTCATGCCACGATTGACACGTTGATACTGGGGCGTCGCTTGGTATTTTTCGAATTCGGACTGCCAATCGGCAGTCGACAGGGGTAGCAATGCGCCAGTGACAGGACGCCATTCCACGATCGAAAGACCTGACTCCGTCAGTCTGGTCGCGCCCCCGACAACAACCATCATGAAAATTAGACCAGCGACCGCCCAAAGCCAGATCCGAATAGGACCAGCGGACTCGGCAGATCGGTGGCGAACAAGCGGGATTGCGAGCATGACCTCTACCATTGTCGGGCGGCCGGCCAGACCATATAGAGCCAGGCTGGGCGTCGCAATCCGGCCTGCTGTCACGCCGGATCGCCGCTGAGGGATCTGGTACCGAGATGACTAGCCGCGTCCGCAAGCTCATCGGGACGGTCGTGCTCTTTGCGCTGGTTCTGGTCTGGGCGCTCACAGCGATGGCTCTGGCGCAGACCATCCTCGCCTCCGCTGGCACTGTCCTATCGGCACTCTATTACGCGGTAGCCGGCCTTGGCTGGGTTCTGCCCGCCTTGCCACTCGTGTCGTGGATGCTGCGACCCGATCGCTCGCGGTAACTTCCATTTGCTTGGAAACTGCCAAACGACAACGCCGGTGTCGGAGATCGTCCAAGGCTTGGCGCCGCGATGCCTGGCGTAGGCACCGTCAGGCAGCATCAACGCGTCGAAACCCGTTATAGATAGCGGTCGCCGCGCCTGAGAGCAGCACCTGCACGTAGCGCAGCTCCTGGAGTTCGCCGCTAAGCGCGATGCGCGGCAGAGCCGTAAGGTATTCACGATGTTCGCGAAACAGCACGCCGGGCCGGGCCGTTACCGCGGTCTTGAAGCCCAGTTCCCGGGCGATGGCGAATTCGCGCGGGCCGGCCGACGCCGCATCACCCATCGGGTAGGAAAAGTGCTCGGGAGTTTTTCCGAGCGCTGCTGCGATCACGGAGCGACTCATGCGCATCTCCGAGCGGGCTCCGTCACCATCGAGCATCCGTAGCGCGACATGGTTGACGCTGTGGGCCCCGATGGTGACGAGCGGGTCGGCGGCAAGTTCGGTCAGTTCCGCCCAGGTCATGCACAGGTCGCGACAGAGCGCTGTACGATCGACGTCATATCGACTAGCCAAGTCGCGCACGACACGCCGCAACATCCGATCGCTGGGCAGTGCGCGCAACCACCCATCGACCGCTTGGAACACGTCGCGCTTCTGTTCGAGCGAGCCGCACTCGAAGCGACGGTCCTCTTCATCGATCACGAGCCCGATGCGGTCGTTGTTGGCGATCACGGTCTCAACCACGAACCACCACAATTCGCCGATCCGATCCGGGAAGCTTGTCGGGATGAAGAGGGCGAACGGCACCTGATGCTTGCGCAGGATCGGATAGGCAAATCGAAGGGTGTCACGATAGCCGCCGTCAAATGTGAGGCAAACGAACCGACGCCGGAAATCGTTCTCAAGGAGGTAGCAGTACAGATCGTCGAGGCCGATGAGTTCCAACCCGGCTCGACGCAGACGCTTGATGAGATTCTCCAAGAATTGCGGTGTCACCTCGCGGAACCGGTTTGGTTGAAAGCCTTCGCGCCGCGCGGGGCGAACATGACGTAGGGTCAAAATAGCACCGACCCCACCCACAAAGGGCCGCATGAGGCAGTGGGACCCGCTGAAGTAAAGCGCGTCCAGCCCGGTTCGCAGAATCGAATTCCTCATCCCGGCGCCAGTATCCTCCAAAGCCGCTCCCCGTGAAGTCTGTCTGCACTCACGATGCAGGGAAAATCGTTCCAACTGACGGATTTCGTCCTTCAAGAGCCAAGCCCAGCTGAAGGCCGAATTCGCCCGGCGATCCAAATCACTCGCTGCGAAGCGGTGCTGGCACGCCTACTTGATGTGCGGCTTGACGTGCTGTGCGGTGCCGTCGGCCAAGCCGGAACTGCCCTCCGACTGCGGCGCAGGAGCACAAGGACTCTTAGCCAGATCGTTACTCCGGCCATCGGTCTTGTCTCGCGTCGCCTTGGGGCGCTTGGCATGGAGGCTCTGGCCGTGAAGCCGTTCCTGCCCCGGTCGGTAATCTTCGCAGGGGAGTGCTTCGGCAACCGGCGCTGCTTGCGGCAGCGTCGCCACCGGCCCGATTTCCTGCGCGGGTGCGGCCACCCAACCATTCGACGACAGGTCCGCACCCGTCGGCTTGACCGCCGGCCCCTCGGGGGCTGGCGCCGATGAGGACAGCGCTGCCGTCGGGTTGGAATTGGTGGCCTCCTCCGGGAAGGCCAGATCCGGCGGCGATCGCGTCAAGAACGGGAAGGCATCGGAAGGAGACGGCCATTCCGCGTCACGCGGCAAGATGAACGGTAACAGCACCATAATTGCTGCGATTGCGGCGAGGCTTGCCCCGATCGCCCGCCGGCGGTCGAAGCCGGCAAACCGACCTCGGGGCTTCGAAGACTCCGCGACCAAGTGAGGTGGCGGGAGCGTCGTGAGTGCGCTAGCCCGAAACGCTGCGGGCAGCGGGTCCAATTCGTCGGAGATCGCGTCGAGCAGTGCGGCAGCCGCCGCAAGGTCGGCCCGCAGCTCCGAATCGTGCGCGAGTGCCTGCACGAAAGCATCACGTGCGGGAGCAGTCAGCCGGCCATCGAGATGTGTCGCTATCGCCGCCAGATAATCGACATGCTGATCCGGTCGCGATGCACTCGAGGTGTCGAGAGCATCTGCGAAATCGGCGGCGAGACGTGCGCGCAGATCAGCCGTAGTCGTCGGCGCCCGTTCGGGCTCCCTCAACAATCGCTCGATCACATCTCGGAGCGATTTCTCCAAGTGAGACGAACAACTTTCGGTCTTTCCCAGCCGGGCAGCCACTGCGGTCAACCATCGATGAGCCCGTTGCTTCAAGCGATAGACGGTTTCAACCGGACAGCCCATCATCTGGGCGATTTGTCGAGTTGGCAGCGGATCGGCTGCCGAAAATGCGATTTGCAGGTAAAGTTGATCCTCTTGGGCAAGATCGGCCGCCTCTACCCGTGCCGCGTCCGTCAGTATGAGGCGGATGTGCTCTTCTTCGGCAAGCAAAAGCCCGGCTCCCTTCGGAGCAGCTTGATCGGTGATTACAATCTCTTCGGCACCACTCGCTAAAGTGTCGATCGACGCGGCGTCTCGACCGGTAGTGCCCATCGGACCGGGATGCACGATGGCGCTTGTGCGCACCACGGCCTCTTGAATTTCTGCTGGGCTGGGCTCCTGCTCAAGCCGGTCACGTAGCGTAACTGCCAACCGCGCCGGATCGGCCGGGCAATTATCCCACACGATGGCAGCGTAGACCTCCTGGTCGAGGAGGCACAGGCGAGCAACCGCGGCGGGCAGCCGGCGGCGGGAAGTATTGCGACGCAACAAGTCAATGAGAAGCCTGTCGACGGTTGTCAGCACGTAACCTGTGAAGCTGCCCCGCCCGCTGTAAGCCCGGATTCGACGAAAATCGTCTTCGACAAGCTTGACGCAAACATCCTTATAGATGTCGTCCTGCGTACCTCCATCGCGCGGAAAGCGCTGTCCAATGCGCCGTTGGATGTCGCTCCCGAAATAGCGCTCGAAACGCGACCACGCACCGCTCGGGTCCTCGACAAAACTCCGCGCCAGCCGTTCGGCCAGAATTTCGCGCGCCATTAGCGCTAGAAAGGTTTGAAGTCGCGATCGACCGTCAAAGCCCCGCAGCCGGGCAAAGCCGTCGGCCTTGACCGCCGCAACCACATCTGTGAAAGCGCCGTCGCGGTGTGGCCCATCCCCTTCGAGCTTGCCGACAACCGCCCATAGGGCCGCCGCCGCGATGTCCAGGAGCCGGACACCTGCATCGTTGTCGCCAGCCAGGACGGCGGCAACCAGGACAAAATCGGCACTGCGATCATCGGCAGCCGTTAAATGTGCCACTACAATGGTCTGAGACACAATCATGGATTTCCAGAGACCGACCGAAGGAAATCACCTGTCGTGATGGAAAAAATCGTCCTGTTCGGTCTTTGAAAACAGCAACCAGATCGCCGGCTTTGCCGATGGCAAAGTGCGGACAGGTCACACAAACATACCCGGTTCCGGCGCGTTCACTTTCCTCCACCCGCCGATTACCGGGCGCTACATTTGTTTCGGGAACCTGAATTGCAAATTTGTAATGTCAGGCCCTCGGTTGATGAATTTCAGTGCCACGCGGGTCGCTGTCCAGAATGCCGTAATTTCGCCGCGCTGAAGCTAGCGGACGAAATCCTAACGAGCCTGCCGCGGAACTTGGGCGCTGCAAGCCGCGATGATCATCGGGTGCCAGTCGCAAAGGCGCCGCCTTTGCTCTGGGCGCGAATTTGACTGACTGGTGCTCCAACGATGGTCGCACGAAACTATCTGATCGAGACAATGGAGGCTCCCCTTATACGCAATGAGAAAGGAGCAGATTTTCTGCTCGCACTTTCTGGACGGCGGTCTCGCTGCTTGGATGGTACAGAAAAAACTAATTTGACAGTATCTCGCAATAAACTGAGTGACAGGATGGAAGAACACGGCATTCGGCAACAGGTTGTTTTGATGAGACCGTTGTGTCTGCTGTCGGGCGGTGAATTCGCCCCCATGACCCTTTAGATCGCCGCGACCCATCGAAATCCGGCCACCAGTCGGGGTAAAATCGGCCAGCAGCCCGTGCCGATCGAACATAACGCCGTCGCCAAGTTCAGGTGAGGCGGAAGCCAAACCAAAATCGGAAAATCGGATTCGCTCGCCAGTCAGGGCGGCCCGTGAGGACTTCTCGATTAGTCCGAGCTGGACGTCGCATCCGTTTCAAAGCCCAAATCGAGCGGGGACGACGTGGGGCGGCCAGAGAGTGAGGTTTTATTAACCCCGACGGCCTTTAATCGGGATCGTTGATTTTCGGTCGACTTGGAATCGCCTGATGCTCCCTCGCCTCAATCGATGTCCAAGGCGATCATTCTTACTTCGGTTAGCGCCTCGAACCGAGCTGAATTTTGGGAGCCGCCTTGCTCGGTTTCCGGTATGTCAGGTATGCGTCATCGTGATTGGTCAAGAAGATCTGAACATTCAATCGCGCTCGACCGGTTCGGCAAAACTGACTTGCATCGCATGGGAGTGGTCGCAACCCGCGAGGTTGCAATCAGTGAGCTGGCGATGGTTTTCGTACCGGGCCGGGACTTCGTTCGTCCATCGTCGGAAGTGGTCGGCCAACCCTTGGCCCAGCCGAGCGCCAAAGCGTCAATCAGCGCGGTTCTCCACGATGCTGACAGTACCATTCAGAGTAGCGCGACGATGCCTGGCCTAAAATCGCTCAGTCGAAGTGGCGTCGGATACCGCCACCTCGCAGGCCACCATGCTGCCCGAGCGCGGCACGCCCATCATGATGAAACGTCCGGCCAGTCGAACGATGAACATATTACACGCCGCGCGGGTATCCACGAGCGACCGGTTGGGCCGAGTCCTCACCCTGATGGAGGGACAAGTTGCACGGGGTCATCGCGTCGGCCTTGTCGCGGAAGCGGGCGGATTTGGGGACGCGGTTGAAATCCTTGAGAAATTTGAGCCCAAACTGCTACTCGGTCTCAATTGGGTACCGGTCGGCCGATACGGCGTCCTGCGTGATGTCGCCACTTGGCGTTCTGTCCTGAGTAGGGTCAGGAAACTCGATCTCGACGTAGTCCATGGCCACGGCGCAACGGGCGGTGCCTACGCGCGGCTTATTCAGGGCCGGCGTGCGGTCCGGGTATATACGCCATATCGCGGGGGCGGCCGCTTGGATGGGGCGATCTCTGCTCAGCTCGAACGCTTGCTGCTACGGCGCACGGAACTATTCCTGTTTCAGAACACGTGGCTGCGAGACGCCTTTCGCTCCACAGTTGGCAAAGGCATCAGCATCGAGCGCATTGTTCATGAGGGCGTTGCCGATTCGGCTTTCCGGCCGATCGAACCGGCACCGCATGCCACTGATCTTATCTTCTCGGGCGCCTTGCGGCGGACCGCGGGCGTTCACATCCTGATCGAGGCGATCAGACTCCTGGCCGCCGACGGACGCCCAGTCCAGGTCACGATCGCCGGCGAAGGTCCTGAGCGTACGGCACTTCGGACCCAGGCCTCCCAGTGCGGGCTCGGCCATCTGGTCCGCTTTATGGGGGGGACGTCCGCCCGCCAGGCGTGCGCTTACGGCCGCTTGTTGGTCGCCCCGAGCCTTTCCGAGCCGCTTCCTGAGGGGCTGCTCGAGGCGGCCGCTGCCGGAATACCCGTTGTGACCACCAATGTGGGTGGAATCTCCGAGATCTTTGGTCCTGAACGCGGTCGGCTGATCGCTCCTGGTGACGCCCCAGGCCTTGCGCGAGCGATCGCCGCGTCGCTTTCCGATTTACCGGCCGCGGCGGCTGCGGCCCAGGTTGTGCAGCGACAGGTGCGGGCGCGCTTCACAGCGGACGCTATGGTCGAACAGGTCCTAAGAGGCTATGCGGACGCGGTAGCCATGCGCAAATGGCGGCTGCGCCAGGCGAATTCTCCGTCGCTGACGCCGGATTCTGGGCAATCGGACAGCCGAGAAACTCGTCCGCGGCCTGACTGGATCTCCGCATTGATGCGCGAACGCCACGAGCCGCGAGAGGCCGTTTGACTCCGCACTATAGGCTCATTGTTTCGGATCCTGCTGCTTTTTCCACTCAAGAAATTGCTGAAACAGCGCCTCGCGGTCTTCCGGGCTCATCGTGTGGGCCTTCGGACGCGGCGCGGCCGCGGCGGCGTTGGCGACCGGCTGGGTGGCCTGCGGGTCGGAGCGCGACACGCTGGTTCTCTGCTGTTTCGCAGCAGACCCGGCAGCCGGGGGGTGCGCAGCATCCTTGGTGTGGGAGGCTTCTGGGGAGGGCTCGGGGGCCGAATCTGAGGATCCCAGACATATCCATGGGAAATGTTCGTGACAATCCTGGGCGGTGGCTGTCCCAGCCCACATCCCGGCGATGACAATGATGGCGCCGGCAGCCCACAGGCGATGGTCAAGCATTGCAACCTTCTCCCAGGTCGGAGGAGCGACGACGTCCCCAGTTATATTGGCTTACCGGCGGAGCTAGGCTCTTCATTTTCATGCATCGGCAGGAAAAGGGCTTTTCCGCCAAATTTCCGGCAGCAACGTGGCAGCCGGACCACAAGCGTTAGCCTGATAGACTGGTTTGAGAATCACCGCACGAAAAACCAGGGGCACGCCAGGGCAAGGCTACTTCGGCTCCGCCCCTTGCGCCGCTGACGACGCGGGCGTAGATCAAGCGCGCCTCAATAGCGGCGGAGCGTAGCGCAGCCCGGTTAGCGCACCAGTCTGGGGGACTGGGGGTCGCGAGTTCAAATCTCGCCGCTCCGACCAAAAAAGCTCAATAAAATCAATGCCTGGTGGGCGGGATCGAAAACGGGCCTATTGCCGGCTTACAAACGGTTTACAGAATCTGTTTATGGAACGCCCCTCCAGGATGGAATGCGGCCGGTCGGCGCGGCCCGAAGATCCAGCTGACGACGGTCGGACGTCAGAGGATCGGAACGATTAATGCTGTCGAACCCGTGCCGAGGCGGATTTCTCTGCTGCGGCATCGTCTCCGGGCATATCGCCATCGCCTACCCTCTAACCGAGTCAGCACCACGTTCGTCTGGTGTCATGAAGATATCCAAACGATTCTGTCAGCCTCGCTCGCACGTCTGTTGAAATCCTGGACTTATGAAATCCGCGGTGACCGCGTCGAATTTGATGTGATGGACGAAAGTCGACTCTGGCGCCTTAACGACTTAACGCAACGCCTACTGAATGTACCATCTCATTTACCTATGTCGGGGTTCCAGGCCCCCTCCCGAGGCAACCAATATCGGCTGCCTAATTGGGCGGCGACGGCAGGTGAGCCCTCAATCGCTTTCGTGGCGGTCGATTGCCACCAACGGTGAAACAGTGCCGTTAGGCGACGTCGCATGTTCGCCATTGCCGCTCGAGCTGGTGTACAATTGGAAGAGCTGCCAACGGGAGACGTCGACCTTCCGCAACTGGGCGGCAGCGATATTGCTCACCGCGGGCTAGCGATCCGGGAAACAATAAATCTGCGGCTCGGTATTTGCCGAGATGCGCGGCGCCGTGGCATACAGCATAAATCCTGCGGAAAGCGCAGCATGGTCACAGACTTATCCTAGTTCCTTGTGAGAGCTGCACAAAATGCTACCTGGACAGGCAAGTCAAACACTGCTGATCGCTTCCATCATGCGTGCCCGTCATCAGCTCCTCGACATCCCCCCGGTCCTAAACGATCCAATCGTCCTTAAGTTGGTACCCGAGGCGGGCGACCCTGAAGTACTTACTGATTTTGGCGGTTCCGGCCAGCCGATGGCGACCTTGATGCGCAGTATGTTCGCGCTGCGCAGCAGGTTCACGGAGGATCGGTTGATGGCGGCTGCCGCGCGCGGCATCCGCCAATACGTCATGTTTGGTGCCGGTCTCGATACGTTTCCCTGGCGGCAGCCCGATTTTGCGAAAAACATGAACATTTTCGCGGTTGATCACCCCGCGAGCTTGATCCAGACCAATCGGATATTTCGAGAGCGTCGATTTGCCAGAGCGCCGAATCTAATTCGCGTGCCATTGGATCTTGAGCAAGGACGCATCGATGAACAATTGAGGGCCTGCGACTTCGATCCCGATGCAGCGAGCTTCTGCTCGGGCTTGGGCTTGATGCTTTATCTAGAAGACGAGGTCGTCGATGATATTTTTCGGTTCGTAGCGCGGCTACCGCCGTCGAGCGAAATTGTGTTTTCATTTGTTCCTCCCGACGAAGACCTGGATGGCGTCGATCTCGAGATAACACGCCGGGCGGCGGCTAAGTTTGCGAAAATGGGAGAGCCATGGAAAAGCCGCGTACGGCCGCAAGCTATGGCTGAAAGGCTCATGGCTCTCGGCTTCCGCGAGGTCTTTCATCTGTCGCCCGAGCTAGCCCAGGGCCGATACTTCGCTGGCCGATCCGACAAATTGACAGCCCCGCACTTTGAACAAATGATCGCGACGACAGTTTAAAAGTGCTCTCCGATTTTGTTCGTGGACAGTGCTGCTGGATTAGAGCGGCGAAGTCTGACGCAGGTCACAGCCTGAATGCCTCAAAGCGAGCACATTTGGTCCGCATGACCACGGATACCCGGCGCGATGGCCGGAAAAAGACCAAATACGACAACATGTCAATTTGTGAGCTGTCGCGGCGTTTCATATCTCGAGACTTTTTCAGTAAGTAGGCTGCGAACATGATTTACGAGCTATCGTAAATGTCAGATCTTGTTCAGTTCTTCTAAGCCAGTTCTTAGCGGACGCAATCGATGAAGTTCAACGAATATTCAGCCGAAAGGCTGCCTACGCGCGATACAAGGACCTATTGGTTCAAAGGGGTACACTGGATCAATGGTACGGTTTTGAATCGAAAGCTGAGGAATGCGCCTTGCGGGGGTGGTGTGATCTCAATTCAATCGAGATCACCGACGAAAACTAAGGCTTCAACCGGCGAGGAATGCGACACCCTCGCGCCCTGCGGTTGAGCAGGCAAGCCGCGACCTCCGGCATGATAGGCTGGAGATTTGACAACAAAATCAACGTCACTTTCGAGGGCGCTAGAGCCGGCCTGAAAAATGAACGAAGTTGAAACTTCCGGAATCCGGCTGCCCTCCCCTTCCACACCTACCCATTTGCGAAGAGCAGGTGCTGTTGAAGATCATGCTTATCTCCAGCGAGTGAGTTCACCCCATGGTGTATCGCTGACTTACCAACAGCGACCAAATCGTCGGCAGCGCGGCAGGCAGACCTTGCCAGGATCGTCACCTGTTGGGAGCTTGCGTCTTCATCCAATCCTGGAATTGACGAAACAGCAAGGCCTTCTGCTCGGGAGACTTGAGGTCGACATTATGGTTATTCTCGTCGACGAATTGTTTGAACCGGTGCTTGTTGAGCCAGTCGTCAGCGGCCTGAAAGCGCTGCAATCCTTGAACCGTAGCGCTGAGCGATGTGTCCCGCCATTTGGGATGCCGCCCTGGCTGTTGTAATTGCTCAATCTTGCTGAACAGGGCGTCGATAAACTTCGCCACGCGATTGTAGCGATCGCTGCCTTCCGGCCAAGCGTAGACCATTAACAGCGTCGAGGCGGCCACCGTCGGCACGGTCTCCCCCGGAGCAACGAGGTTCGGATACTCGGCGTTTGTGAAAGAGGAAGGAAGATAAATATCTCGGAGCGTCGGTTCGTAGGGAATGGGCACCAGGTGGAGTTGGCCAGCATCGTTTTTAATGTTGCCGACTATCGGCGCAACCTTGCCAGCGCTGACGATCCAAGCATCGGCCTCGCCGTTGAGCATCTTTTGCAAACCGCCCACATCGTCGGTCTTGGAATCGATATCCGCAGTGATGTTCAGCCGATTGAAGATGTTACGGACCGAAAAATACCCCAGGTTTCTTTCGGAAAAGATCTTCTTTCCTTGAAGATCGCGAATGCTCCGGATGTCGCGACGAGCGACAACATGAAGGTCGTTGTTGTACAGCTTGGCGATGTATTGGACGCGATCTTCCAAGTTTGGCACGCCGTATTCGGTCTTGACGAACTCGATCGCGTCAGAAACAACAAACCCCATATCGATATTTTTCAGAAGCATGAGATCGATGAGGTTCTGCACCGAGCCTTTTCCGATCACTGGTAGCACCCGCAAATTATCGCCGTCGTCGAGGACCCTTGTCATATCCGATCCCATGAGCGGAAATGCACCGCCGACCGGAGCGGTAACTATGGTGACCGTACCAGCGTTCAGCTTATCGCGGTCCGGTAACCTGCCATTGATGTTTCGTTGAATGTTCGTCCGCGCTGGCGACCCCGGTTTGACATTCTGGGCAATCGCCGGAATCGTGACCAGCAGCGCAAGACCGATGACTAGCTTTACCCAGGGGAATTCCCGACCTGATTGCATTTCAAGCCCCCCACAAACACACGCTTCCCGACAATCCGGCGCAGGGAACATATTTCAAACAGAACGCCAGCGCCGGCAACCACGCGTCCTGACGACGAAAAAGATCGAGCTCAAGTCGAAAGCTCAGTGCCCGAACGACAAAGTCCTCACGGAAGCCTACATTTTGCCTTAGATTGGGCTGTGAGCATGGTAACTTTGTGGCACTCATAAAGTCCGCACTCCGACGCCCCGGACATGCGCTATCGAAGTCGCCAGCAGAAGAGCTGTAGCAATCTAACTACCGATGCTGAGGCGCTTGCGCGCTTGTCAGAATAAGTTTCTGCGTGTCATCCATGAGGTGTATCGTCGACCATTATATCAAACCGCCAACTAATCCATTCCTGACAAGCAGATATTTCGTCAGCGGGACGGCTACCAAAGCAATTTAGCGAATTGGCTAGCGTCCGGACTCAATTAATCTTCTGTCGATTCAAGGAGTTGGTCAAACAGGGAGATCGATTCCATGAGCTCTGCGTTGTTTTGGTTTTCTGAAGGGCGGTGGGCCAAGATTGAACCGTATCTGCCAAAATTCAACCAAGCGCGCAGCAGACAAAGCCAGAAGTCGCCTTGGCTGAGATTGATCGCCTCATATCGGCCAGCGTGCGCTTTGGCTGCGTGTTGGTTGATGCCGATTACGGTCCGAGTGCGCTGTTTCGCCAAGGTCTAGGCTGCACGCTCTGCCGATCGGCCGAGGAGGCAACGTCCGCGTCTGATTAGACGCTCAAATTGGGCCTCGCCCACAGATTGATACAGGCGATTTGACGTGAGTCGTGCGGAGCACCACTCCAGCGCGTAACGGGCAACCGACTGAGATCAGACATATCTATCCGTCTGCCTGTTTCTCTACGCTGCAGTATCCGAAAAACAACCGACAGAGTCATTTTCCGGTTGATCAGGCGAGGGATCTCTGTTGCCGTTCAGATCACCGGCACGGAATAATCAGGTAGACATCAATGCATCCCAGCGTGACAGGCCAGGAGTTTCACAACAAATCAATGCCGAGTTGACACCCTTAGCTTCAGCATGCAGAAGCAAGCTGTTATGCAGCAAGAGTGTCAGCCAAAAAACTGCGCCGGGCGCCCACGGGTTAGATGTTGAGTTCTGACCGCCAACAGCTGGTGAATGCCGGACCCCGCGCCCACCGGGGCTCGGACCTCAACGTGCGGGGCTCAATAGCACCAAGCCTCTATTCTTGAGAACTTTGTGTTCTGGATGCCCGCCACGGAGCAGCTGAAACAGGGGGTCTCGACAGAGACTGGGTGGACCAGGATATCCGGCAGCGTGTACGCGTCATCGGGAAGATTGAATTGCGGTTTAGCAATAACAAATACCTCTTGCGGCGCCAGCCGTGAGAGCTGAAGGCGAGCTTGCCGCGGACAATTTCGTGATGACGCCCGTTCGGACACATAGGAACGATCTCCCGGCCTACCAATTCAAACCGATCTTCGTCCCGAAAGTAGCCAACGGTCGCCATTCTCGCCATCTCAGCCGCAGTCCATCGCCACTGCGGCAGTCCGTCGGCGGCTTGCGTGGGCGAGCGCTTGTGCCTTGTCGCCAAATTAATACTCGTTTAGTCAACATATCACACGTTCGCGGCGAACGACACTGCCTGGCACAGAGGAGTCAATCGCGCTTCATGGCGCCATAAGCTCGTCCCTGGCATTGGCCGCCAAAGCCACCCGCTGGCTCGGCTGCCGGCTTCCTGGCGGCGACGGATCGACGCCTACTTGCGGGGCGAGACTACCCGCGAAAATGAAAACGGCGAACGCGATGTTTTTGAGTTCGGGACTTAGTGCGACGCCCGCTTGGCCGATCACCAGCGCCACTATCAGCGTGGCGCAAATGCGGCCCAACTCAATCGGCCCGACATGCAGTCGGCCAATCAATTTGACTGAGCGCGAGAGTCAGAAAAGCGCAGTCGGGCAGGACTCTGACTGCCCGGCAAACCAAAAATGGCGTGTGCCGATGTCGTTTGCGTCCGCGGTAATCCTTTGGCGACTGTAACTAAGAAGGACGCTTCATCCGGCCAGTTTTCCAAAGCGCCCGGCAATATTCAAGCAGCGTCTCCCAATAAACAATCGCCGCCACGAATGCCCCGAGCACCAGCGTCGCAACCATCATCTGCACGACCACAAAGCTACTCGCGTCTCTGCTTACAAACCAACTGGCTACCCAACCACCGGCACTCAGCAGCAGGTCAGCCGGCCAAGTGAGCCAATCAATCACAACGACCTCTCCAAAATCACCTGCGCACGTTTACAGTCCTACCGCTGCTCTACATTGATCTCCGTCAAATGCACTCCCGATCAGATCGCCACTACGCTGATTCGCGACCGAAATGATCTAGCCTTGGCACCCCGTCTCTGTTCCGCTTATCGTCAATAACCAACAATTAGGTGCCAGCTGCAATGGCACCTTGAGTGCACCAATTTACGCCTCGGTCAAGGCGTTCAGGTCGGCGTTCCAGCTAGGTTGCGCGTGCCAAAGACTTCGAAAACCTCAGTCGTAATGCATTGGCTTTCCTCTGCCTCGCGTCCATTCGCCTAATGCTGCGAAGGCTTTGTAATCTCTGATTAACTTCTCGGACGGACACTGAGTGGGTCACTGGCTGATAGGCTTCGTCGAGCATATTAGCCCGGATTGCCTCGGAGACCCGATCAGCCGATTGCTCGTCGATCACATAGGGCACGGTGGTATCGGTAGCTGGGGCAGCGCCACCGGTCGACCGCTGTTTCGTGAACACTGGGGGTTCACGGGAGTTATCGACCTGTCGAGCGCACCTCACTAAGCTAGCCCTCCGCCCCTGCACCTTACTATTCGTCTCGTTCAGCAATCATTTAAAACCGATCGCAAGCCAGTATCGAGCAGACCCGATTGAGGCGGTGAGGATAGTTATTGCCAAGTCCTCAGTTGGAGTGAGGCGAAGGCACGGCTACGTTGCAAGATCACTGGATTTGGCAAAACATCCCCTTGTAAAGCGCCGGCGATAGGAGTCAGCCCACTGTTTGCCCGACTTGAGCGACCGTTTTGATCGGCAATATGAGTTGGAACCGTGCACCCTCACCTAATTGGGACGACACCGAAAGTCGACCACCATGGCGTTCCACGATCATCTGGCATATGGCCAAACCCAGACCCATTCCCTTTGCTTTCGTGGTAACAAACGCGGTGAACATGCGGGATATCTTTTCAGGGTCAATGCCCGGTCCCGAATCTTCGACTTTAATCATAATCACCTCAGGCCCCTGCTGCTCAGTATGGATTCGTAGGATCCGACTCCTATTTGTGACCGCCTGCATTGCGTCGATCGCGTTTTGGATCAAGTTGAGGATGACCTCTTGCAATTGACCCTTGTGGCCCGTGATAAATGGCGGGTTGCACGTAAGCTCCATGTTAGTTGTTATATCGTGGGCTTCCAGCTCGCTGTACAGTATTCGTAGTGCTCCAAGAACGAGTTCGTTCACATCAATCAGTTCGTTCTCGAGGGCGGCGGTTCTGAACAAGGCACGAATATTTTCGAACACTTCATTTGCGCGAAAGCCGGCTCCCACAATCTCGTCGAGCATCCTCTGTACCTTTTCAATGTCGGGCGAGGATTGGGCGAGAAATCGCCGCGCGGCTGATCCTCTGGCCGTTACACCTAACAGAGGTTGCTTTACCTCATGCGCAATGGAAGCGACAACGGCTTCCACATTCATGAGTCTATTGTTTCGCTCGCGTTGCAGCATCGCATTTGAGCGCGCCAAGTTCGCATATAGCCGTATCGTCTCAGCGACCAGAACGACGAGAACGACGCTGGAGGTAATAAGCGAAAAACTCCGCCCAGCATAAAAGCCGAGACTGAACCGCACGCTCGGAAGCAATCCACTAAATACCAGTTCCAAAATCGACACTAACGCCACTACCATAAGCCATTGATCAAGCACTGAGCGTCGACAAACGAGCAACACGGCAAGCGCAGCCGCAGAAGTCAATATTGTCAACGTAATAGGATAAATCACGAACGGGCTGATGTGAGTCTTGTCCAGAATTATCGGCGGCAGAAGCGCTGCTCCGGCGGTAGCCAGCCATGTTAGACCACACACCAGAACAAACACACCCGCCACGCTCCAGCGAATCATAGGTAGCGTCGATGTCTCCGAAACAAGTTCGACGCGCCTTGCTCGCCGAAGAGCTGCGTACGCCAATAGGGCAACGGCGAAACCAAAATGCCAGAGAATATAAAGCCAGGATCCGGTTTGGAGGCCAGCACCGAGAAGTCCAGTTGGCGAAAAAGCCCCGGCGAACGTAAGTGCATGCGGAATGACAATTAGTGCCGTGAAAAGATATCCACTCGCCAGCACCAACAGTGATCGTGAACGGGAAATCGAAAACTGCGCAAATAGTAGTGCTGATGTAATTAAGTCGGTGACGAAAACTATAGCATCAAGGGACGGAAAGAATGCGTTAAGCTCCGTCAACGGCCGGCCAGCGAACGGAACCAAGGCTGCAAATCCGACCAGCGTAATTGCGGCAACTGTGGCAGCTGCCCAGGTTTGCCGCGCTGAGGGCGGCAAATCCAGCAGCCATGTGACATCGTCTGCCTCACTACTCGCCATGATCGCCACGAAAAATAGATATGTTCAGCCAGGTCCTACCAAAGCCAAGGCTACGCGAATCCCATTGGCTTGTGGAGAGGCTATATTGCTTCTTGACACGAAGCTTGTAGAGCCGGCACGTCACCTTGCCCAGGATATCCGGCGCACTTTTGAGCACATTTGGTGGGCCGCAGGGCTTCAGCCCCTGCTGTGAAGTCTGTCATTTGTGCCGCGCAGCAATTTGAAAATGGTCGCATGCTTTTCAGGACCAATGGTCGCTCGCGCTCGCACCCCACTTTTTTGTTCACGCGGCTTTTTTCCTTTGCGGACGATCAATCGTGAGCGGACGCTTCTGGAGCCTCGACTGGACCGCACGAAATTTGATAGTTGCGGGCCTCCGGGTATCGGCCCCCACGATCAAATCCTGTTACTATTTGCAGGATCTATGTCGCATCAAGGTTCAAACGGGCGAATGATACTGTGCTAGCCAGTTATCAAAATTGATAAGGCCAAACCAAATCCCGTGACGTCAGCTTGCACCAATCGATAAGCAATTGGCCTGGAGAGAGAACCTGGGGGTCCAAAACCATTTTGCTTCGCCCAGTGACTGCAATCTGCTCAGGTGTCAAACAGGGCTAATATGTTTTCGTCTGGCGTGCGGGGCAGACGGTATTACGGATCGAATTCTAGTCCACCCCATCACCAATTCGGTAAAAATGGAAACAAAGGCGACCCCCGAGGACGGTCGGCCACAATCGGCGAGTCGCGTTCCATCACCGCACGGTCGCTGTGCCGCGGAGGTCGTTCCATCGAGATATTATCACTCCTTCGTGCGCCAAACGGAAACGGCGGATATCCAGATTGACTGGGCGCCGGCTCAGCAGCACCGGTGTCGTCGCCGCCTCGACCGACGGTTTCTCCTCTCTGGGACTTCCTGCGCTCCGTCCAGCCGCGATCAGTTCGGTGCCGTTGGCTTGGCTCGCGCGCCTTCAGGTCAGCTGAGTCTCGGTCGGCCAGGGCTCTCGTGACGTCATCGGAATCCGCCCCCTCGTCGGGGGGAGGGACCTGTCGCGTTTCCGCGGCCCGCGGTTGTGCTTGAAGTGGATGCTCGTCGCCGCCGCTCAACGTTCGGGGCGGCTGGATTCGGGGAGCGCCTTCCGATTTGGTTGCGTCTGCATCGGGCTTGTGGAATTGGATCCGTTGCTCCGCGGACCGGTGCCGATACTCAGCGCCTTTGGCAGACGATGATTGTCGGGGCGAGCCAGAATTGGGAGAGTTCGTCGCGGCTCCAGCGGGCGCCAAACTCGGTTGAGAGGTTGCGGGCGGTACCCTGTCGTTTGGCGCAGACGACTCAGCCTGCCCGGCGCATTTGTCGGGCATCGAGCCTTTTTCGCATGTAGCGCCGAATGCATCTGGCGATTTCTGTTTGGTATCCGACGCGGGCCCATTTGCCGATTCAGCTGATGGCTTTGTTATGGCCTGCGGCCCGGCCTCGTTCTGAGACGATGGCGACGTAATCTTTCCTAGCAACAATTCATCTTGGCTGCCGGCCGATCGCATCGCCGAGTTGGCAGCAGGCTCACTCGGTTTCGGTCCATTCTCGGGTTTCGACGCTTGGGCCGGCTTGCCGTCGCGTTTTGCCGCTCCAAGCGTAGTGTCTCGGGTCACGCCCACGGAAGGACCGGAATGGGTAAGGATCGCCGGAATCGCCACAGCGGCTGCGCCACAGAGCGCCCCCCCAAGAACCAGCCCCTTGAAAAAGGTGCGTTTCTCTCGACCGAGCGAGGCAGCAATCAGGTCTGCCGTCTGCTCAGATCTGAGACGGTTTGTCTCAGGACTATGATAGGGTCTGCGCGCCGTCGGCATAACGGGCTCCAGGACTGATCAGTCTTGCGGCCATAATGCGCATGCTGATTCCCAAGCATTTCGCGTTTGCAGGCATGGCCCTTTCGAGCGATCGACTATCGGTCCTCCGCCAACGCAGACGGCACTTGAGGGTTCCCGGCTTTGCCACGACTGCGAGCATCGGCGCGGAGGGCCTCGGCACAGAGCATGCCAGCAACGACAGAGTCGTTTGGGTCATCGGCGTGCCCAACTTCGCGTCCATTCCGCAACTGAAAAGCGCGCCGCATTGGGTGCCACACATCGTGTGCGGCGCACTTCAGGTGACGCATAATTAAATAAAATGCTGAGAGTTTGATCGAATCTCCATATTATCACAACGATCAAGGATCGTGCGGCCGATGAACTTTAACGCGACTAAGGCGTTGACATCAGCCAGCGCACGGGCGGCATTGGACCATCGGAGACAGGTCATGCTGTTCTGGATAGCTACTGCAGGCGCCACCCAAGCGCTTTGGACGCTCAGTCTGGACATGTGGTCAGACAACAGTGGAAGTGTAGCGGCCTCTGCGGCCCAACCCGAGTTGGGCGCCGCGCAACTGAATGAAGATTTTGAATCCGCACTTAATTCACCAGCGCGAAGCCGGGGTCTCTCGCTCTGAGGGATTTTTTTAGATCGTCTGTCTTGAGCACCACTTGATTTTTCCAAGCGGACACCGAGCAAAGCTCCCCAGCTACGTGCGGGGCTGGCACCAAACAATCCGTTCTCGTCCTCGAGCAGCAAGAAACCGCGCGCCCGATGATGGAGGATCTACGCCGGCCCACTCACCCGCGATTGGCGATCGATGACCAGACGGGCCTGATCCTGCCAAGCTTGCCCTGGACCGCCGGCGCGATCGCACAATGGCTGCTGGCCATCAAAAGCCTGTACACGGCGTTCGCCGCCCGCGTGCAGCATCGCGAGCCGCTGCAAAATTGCATTGGCACGCTGACCGCCATCGTGGCCACCTGATGCGTAGAAACTAACCGATTGCAGCGCAGTCGACAGTCCGGTGCGCAGATCGGTGACCTCCGCATCGAGCCGCGTAACGAGTGTCTTGACCTGATAACGATAAAATCGACCCAGCAAACTCTCGATCAGGGGATCCCGCGCGCCCGCCATCCCAGGAATCCATGCGTGCGCCCGAGCGCTTGCCAAATTCTCAAGATGCCAATCAACAATAACCGATCTAAGTTCCGTCCAAGTCCTACCGTTGCAGGCAATTGCCAATTCGTCGGGCTGGGCGGCAGCCGCAATCCGCGCGGCATTATCAAAAGCAGTCGCGGGGGTTGGCTCGCCTAGCTGCACCGATGTTCCCGAACGCTATACGTTATCGTTACAGGGCGGTTAACATGCGTGATTCGAGCACACCTGTTATGTAGCAAACACCAATGTGGTTTTTGCCGTGTAATAGGAGCGCTGTCAGACCAGCGAATGAAATCGGCAACATCGGCGCCGACAGAATTGGATCGTCAAGGGGCCGGCGAGATGCCGCCGCCCCTGCCGTGGCCAAGCGAGGTTTCTCGACAGCCAGCGCGACTCATTGTGAGGATCGCCCTGTCACGCCGATTTTGCACGAACCACCGCTTCTCCGACGATCCCAACTGCGTTCGTCAACCGGATTTCAAGTTGAGGAGCGTTTCCGCATTTCCGGCCAGCACTTGGCGTCTATGCGCATCGTCGAGATCGATTTGATTGATGACATCCAGCGTTTCGTCGATCGGACCGAATGGCGTATCAGTGGCAAAGACAATTCGATTAGCACCAAAGAACTCTAGGGCGCACTTCACGCCATATTGGCCGCCAAACATCGCTGTATCTGCGTAGAACATCCGAAAATACTCAAGATGCGGTCGTTTGAGTGATGACAAGACGCGCGAGTAGTCCTCGTCGGTGGTCCGGCTGCCGAGCACCTCAAGCCCTCGGCCTACGCGCCCGTCAAAGAAGGGAATCATCCCGCCGCAATGATGGGTCACGATCTTGAGTTGCGGATGACGGTCGAACAGGCCGGCAAACACCAGGCGGGTCATCGCTACCGATGTATCGTAGGGCCATCCGAAGCACCACCACATCTCGTAGCGAGATCTGAGTTCGGCCGAATAGTCCGGCACGCTCGCGGTGCGTGCCGGATGCAGCCAGATTGGCCGATCTAGCTCGGCGAGAGTGGCAAAAATTGGCTGGAAGGTTGCCTCATCCAGCGGTCGCCCAGCCACCTGTGTGAAGATCTGGATACCGCGCGCCCCCAAATCGTTGATGGCACGGCGTGCCTCCGCCATGGATGCGTCTACATTCGTCAAGTCCACTGCCGCTACAAACGCCGGGAAACGATCGGGATGGCGTGCGCACAATTCGGCCATGCCCTCGTTGGCGATGCGAACGAGTTCAGGTCCGGCCTTGGCGTCAGCAATCTCCTCGATCGGCGGATTTGGTAACGAGATCACCTGCCGATAATCACCGAAGTTATCCATCTGCCTGAACCGACTGTCGAGGTTCAACAGGTTCGTCACCGACCGCAATCGTTTGCCGAGATTTTCCATCTTCGGCGAGATCTTGGTCATTTCTTCAAAGAATCGTTTCGGATAAATATGGCAGTAAATGTCGATGATTGGCTCAGTAGATTGGACCATAGAGACCTCCCTGTTCTCGCCGATTGGTCGATTGAGCGGGTCTGTGTTGCGCACTCGCTTTGCGGTGCCGCGCTCTACGCTTCGTAGGTTTTGGGCAGGCCGCGACTTGCGTTATCGTCGTTCGATCGAATTGAAAAATCCACTCGCCGGGTGAGTGGTACCAACTCCCATCCGAAGCGATCGGCCAGCCAGCCGCAGATGCCTTTAGGGGCCTTTAACATCACCGCGATGGCGATGCCCCCCAAAATCATCAGATAAATGCTGCCCAGATCGGCGAGCGTCTGCCGCAAAGCGAAAAATACGATGACCCCGACCAGCGGACCTTCGACGCGTCCGATCCCACCGATAACCGTGATGAATATCACGAAGGCCGTCCAATCATTGACGTCGAACGCTGTCGCTGGCGAAATGCGCAGCTTCTGCAAGAATATGACCGCACCTACCATCGCTGTCCCAAAAGCCGTCATCACGTACACGATAAGTTTGATCCTCGTCACATCAATGCCGTTACTGCGCGCGGCGAGTTCGTTATCGCGATTGGCAGTCAGCGCCAGACCATAGCGCGATCGCAGCAGAGCGATCATTGCGACGAGCACCAGGCTGGCCAGCGCGAGCGCCATCCAGTACATGGTGAATTCACGCATTTCGCGGGTCGGCGCCATCGATATGACGATTGAGGCCGGCAGGCTGATGCCGGAGCCGCCGCCGAGAGCCGAAATCTGCGACGCTATGAGCCGGAATACTTCGGCAACCACCCAGGTGCCGATGGCAAAGTAATGTCCGCGCAATCTAAACATCAGCCCAGCGACCGGAACGGCGACGGCGGCACCGGCCAGACCACAGAGCGGCACCGCCACGAAAGGGTGAAGGCCAGCGAGCATCGTCGCGGCAAACAGCAGATAGGCTCCAAGTCCAACAAAAGCCTGCTGTCCGACCGAAACCAGCCCTGCATACCCGGCGAGTAGGTTCCACAGGCTAGCGAGCGCAAGATAGTCGTACATCTCCGACATGAGCCGCAAATCCTGCCGCCCCGCCCAGAACGGGGCGACGATCAGCGCCGCCAACAGTGCGGCAAAGATCGCCGCGGCGATCCGACTTGACGGTATGGCGACCCGGAAATCCACCGCGCTCATCCTTGTACTTTGCTGAACAGGCCCTCGGGGCGGACCGCAAGAATGCCAAGAAACACCAGATGCCCGGCGAGTAGCTGCCAGCCTGGATCGATTTGAGCACCGATCGCCTGGGCGACGCCAAGGATGACGCCGCCGACCAGGGTACCCCAGAGGCTGCCGAGACCGCCAATGATCACCGCCTCGAAACCAAAGATCAGCCGCGCCGGCCCAATCGACGGATCGAAATTGGTCCGCACCGCCAACAAGACCCCGGCGACCGCCACCACGGCAAGCGAAAGTGCCATCGCCAGGGCAAAAACGTGCCGGTTGTCGAGCCCCATGAGCTGGGCCACTTGTTGGTCGTCTGACGTTGCACGAAATGCCCGCCCGATCGCTGTGTAATAGAGCAGGTATTGCAATCCTGCGATTACGCCGACCGCCACAACAAACTGAATAAGCGGCAGCGTGCCGATTGCCACATCCGTGCCAAGCGGAATGCTTTCAATCTCGATAGCCCCCGCCTGAAGACGACGGCTGTCGGCGGTTGCAAACTCGAGCAAACCATTCTGGATGATGATGGATAGTCCGAAAGTAATCAGCAGCGGTGAGAGTACATCATCGCTGAGCGCACGATTGAGCAGAACCCGCTGCAGTCCGTAACCAATCACCGCCATAACCGGCACCACGACAACGATGGAAGCAAGTGCATTGATCCCCAGCGTGTCACAGACAATCAGCGACACATACGCAGCCAGCACGATCAGATCGCCATGTGCAATGTTGACAAGGCGCATTACACCGAAGATCAGCGACAGGCCAGCTGCAAACATTGCATAGAGGCCGCCGACCAGGACCCCCTGAATGATGATATTGATCCAATCGATCATTGAGCTAGATTCCGAAATAGGCGGCTGAGATCGCCTCCTGGCTGAGGGAGGCGGCGGGTCCAGACAGTGCGATCCGCCCTTCTTGCAGACAATAGGCGTAATCAGCGGCTTGGATGGCCTGCACAATGTCCTGTTCGACGATGACGAGGGAGGCGCCTTCGCTGACAATCCGTGGCAAAGTCAAGTAGATTTCCCGAATCACGATCGGTGCCAACCCCAGGCTGATTTCGTCGCATAAGAGAAGCTTCGGATTGGACATTAGCGCGCGGCCGATCGCGACCATCTGTTGTTGGCCACCTGAAAGCGAGTGGCTGGGCGCCCCCCGGCGCTCGGCAAGCATCGGGAAAAGTCGATACACCTGCTCCAGATTCCAGGGACCCGGTCGCCGGAGTTGACCGCCGATGAGAAGGTTCTCCTCGACCGACAACGAGGCAAACAACCTGCGTCCTTCCGGAATGAGCGCGATACCGCGGGCTACCACGGCGTGGGCTGGCTGATCGCCGATCGGGGCATTCTCGAAGCGAATGGCGTCGCGCGGCGAGCTGATCAGACCAGCAATGGCATTGAGCAGTGTGGTCTTGCCGGCCCCATTGGCGCCAATGACGGCAACCACCCTGCCCGGTTCGACGCGCAGCGTGACGCCGAACAGAGCTTGAAAATCGCCATAGAACGCATCGAGCGTCTCAACCTGGAGCAGGGGCTGTTCAGACATCGGCCGGAATGCCCATGTAGATCTCGCGCACCGCCGGACTGCGAATAACCGCCAGCGGCTCACCCGCGGCGATGAAGCGGCCGGCATGGAGCACAGCGAGCTGGTCGACGATCGCCAGCAGTGCATGGACGACATGTTCGATCCAGATGATCGACACGCCGCCCCGGCGCACATCCTTGATCAGCGCCACAAGAGTTGCGCATTCGTGTTCGGTCAATCCGCCGGCTACCTCGTCAAGCAGGAGCACGCGTGGTCTGGTGGCGAGCGCGCGTGCCAATTCCAGCCGTTTACGGTCGAGCAGATTGAGACTACCGGCCGGCCGATTGGCGCGGCTCACAAGGCCACACTGGTGGAGCAGTTCGACACATTGCCCGTATACGTCGCGTTCGCGCCGCCGGCTGCCGAAGGCCGCGGCCACCACCATGTTTTCGAAGGTGGTCATGCCGCCGAACGGTCTGGGAATCTGGAAAGCGCGCGCCACGCCCTTGCGGCAGCGTTGATCGGGTGCGAGCCGTGTGATGTCTTCGCCGGCGAATCGGACGCATCCGGCATCCGGGGCAATGGTGCCGCTGGCGATACCGAACAGGCTGGTCTTGCCGGCCCCGTTCGGCCCGATAATGCCGAGCGCTTCACCCTCGGCAAGCGTGAGGTCGACGCAGTCGGCGACGACGATCGCACCAAACCTCTTTGAAATCTTGTCAAACGCCAGAATCGGCGCCATTGCCTTGCTCCTCGGGCGCGCCCGCCCCAATAGGACGGAGCAAGGCCTGCGTCAGGTCAAGAGCTTAAGCTCGCCACCGACGGGAATTTCTGGCGCAGGCTTGTTGGTGGTAATGACCAGGTCGAATTTGTCCCCCTTGCGCTGCCATTGGCCGGCAACCAGCGGTGTCTTTGTTACATTTTTCACGGGCTGACCGGTCCATCTTACCGGGCCGACGATTGAGTTGTAGTTGGTGGCGATGATTGAATCGAGTATCGATTTGGGCTCGAGGCTGTTGGCACGCTTGAGCACGTCGATGGCCACTTCGAACAGCGCATGCTGGAAGCCGATCGGTTGCGTCCAGGGGCGTTTGGTGGCTTCGGTATAGGCGACAGTAAGATCAGATGCGCTTTGGCCAGTCAGCCCGGATTTGAATGGATGGTTGGGGGTCCACCAAATTTCACTGGTCAGACCATCGCCCCTAGCCCCCAGCGATTCGATCACCGAAGGAAACAATAGCGCTTTGCCGATCGTGACGATTTTCGGTCTGAAGCCCTGCTGGGCCGCCTGCGACCAGAAGGTGGCAAAATCCGGGGGAATCATGTTGCCGGTCACGATCTCGGCGCCTGCAGCCTTGAACGCGGCAATCTGCGACGTGAAATCGTTGTTCATCAGCTGGTAGCGGCCGGGATCGTGAAGCTTGTAGCCCGCCTTGGCGAGTGCCGGCGGCAGACCGAGTTGAGGATCACCCCAGGCATTGCCGTCGGCGTCGTTCGGGAACAGTCCCCCGACAACTTTGTTGGTCGGCGCGCTGTCCCACAGGGACAGAAATGCCGCGATGACATCCTCAAGACCCCAAAAGAAATGATAGGTCCAGGTAAAACCCTTGCTGGGGTCGCCTTTGCGACCGAAGAAATAGGGTTGCCAGGGGCAATTGGTGGTAACGCAAGGAACCTCGTTGACCTCCGCTTGGTCGGCCACCGGGTTGGTGGTGTCAGGTGTTGCCGACGCCACGATGAGGTCGACCTTGTCACCGAGGATTAATTCGGAGGCCACTTCCGAGGCCCGGCTCCCACTTGATTGACTGTCCTTGCTGATGATCTCTACCGGATAGGTCTTGCCCGCAACCTGAAGGCCATTGCCGAGGAGGGTTCGGACCTGGCCAAGAATGAAGGTGTCGGCTTCGCCAAACCCGGCCAGCGGTCCGGTCCGCGGGCTGACATGGCCGATCTTGATCGTTCGACTCTGCGCACTCGCCGGAATAATGCGAAGGATCGCCGGCGCGGCGAGCAGTCCGGTCGCGCCTTGGATCAGCGCGCGGCGAGAGACCGCATGTCCTGATTGTCCCCCGCGGCCTGGCGCAGCATTCTTGGTTACGGTCATCATGGGCTCCCTGGCTGACTGGATCTTTGTTGCTCGGCGTCGCGCAAGCGCGCCTCTTTGAGGTGGTTGAGCACGCGCGCACGCAGCGCCGCCGGTTCATCGGCACCCCAGGTTATGAAGCCCTCGCCTGACTTCATCCCTAGTTTGCCGGAATTCACGAGCCCCTCGAGATAGGGCGAGGCCGTTGGCCGGCTGTCGATGGCAGGCAGTACTGTTCGATGGATCGCCAGCGTCAAATCGGTGCCGACCAGATCGGCGTTTTCCAGAGGCCCGAGCACAGCAAGGCGACGCCCGAAGCTTGCCTTGACGACGGTGTCGACGGTTAGCGCATCGCAGATGCCGTTTTCGACGAGGGCGATCGCTTCGCGCCAAAGCGCGTGTTGCAGCCGATTCCCGACAAAGCCAGGCACGTCCTTCTTGACATGGACGGGTATTTTGCCGACCGCGGCATGCAGCGCTACGGTCCGATCGAGCACCGCAGCTGCGGTCCATCGCGTGCCGATTACCTCGACGAGCGGCACCAGATAAGGCGGATTCCACCAGTGGGTCCCCAGCGCGCGCGTCTTGTCTGCGAGATTGCTCATGATCTCGGAAATCGGGATCACCGAGGTATTGCTGGCGAAAATCGCATCGAGCCGGGCGTAAGCTTCGATTTCTCGGAAGACGTCTTGTTTGAGCTGGAGATCCTCAAGCACTGCCTCGACGATAAAGTCAGCCTCGCTTACCGTTTCAGCCAGCGAACTGCACGTGCGCACCCGGTTGGCCGCTGTCTCATCATCGCCGAGGTCGCGAAGGTTGGCGGCGATCCGCCCAATGGCGCTTTGCAGGTTTTCTGTTTGCGAATCGTGGAGGCTGACCTCATGGCCGTGAACGGCAAAGACCTGTGCGATGCCATGGCCCATGAGACCGGCACCGACGACGGCGATGCGCGCCTTCGTCCTCATATGGTTACCCTGCCGTGTAGCCACCGTCCGCATAGAGAATATGGCCGGTGTAGAAGTCGGAAGCCGCGGAGGCCAGAAACAGCAGCGGGCCCGCCAGATCAGATGGCTCGCCGAGTCGGCCTTTGGGGACGCGGGTGAGAAAACCCTTGCGGACCTCGCGCGCGCGCTCGGTGTCCTCGAACATCCAGGCGGTCAAGGCCGAACGAAAGACGGTCGGCGCAATCGCATTGACGGTGATCCCGGTGTCGCCCCACTCACAGCCGAGCGCGCGGGTGATGCCGTCGACCGCCGATTTGGATGCGCAGTAGGCCGTATAACCGGCCGGGTGTCCGAGCCGCCCACGAGCCGAAGACATGAAGATCACCTTGCCGCCCAGGCCCTGCGCCAGCATTTGCTTGCCGGCGGCGCGCGCCATGAGCCAGGACTGGGTGACGTTGGCGTCCATGACGTCGAGGAAGCGCTCAGGGGACATGTCATTGATCTTTGCGACGTCGTTCTTGCCGGAGGCGAGCACAAGGATGTCGACGCCGCCAAATTGATCGATCGCCGCCTTGACGATGGCATCGCAGTTCGCTGCCGAATTGGGTCGTAGGTTGATGGTCTCAACCGGCGCGCCCAGTTCCCCGCATTCGCTGGCAACCGCGTTGAGATGGTCAGCTCGGCCAGCCGCGAGGACGAGACGGGTCCCGGCGCCGGCCAGGACCTTGGCCGCAAGTGCGCCGAAGGCACCTGAGGCTCCGGTGACGATCGCGCGCTTACCCCGGATGTCAAAGAGTGACAGTGGGTTTTTGAAGAAATCCGCGGACATGTCAGCCCTGCGTCGATACCGCAACCAGCATGGTGACGACCTGATTGCCGCGATTGATGATCTCGCGAACCTCGTTGGGTCCAATGAAGCAACTGTCGTTGGCAGTGAGCATATTTTCCTGGCCGTCGACGATGACGGTCAACTCTCCCGACAGCACGAAATACACCTTTTCGCTCGGCGATGCGTCGGGACCCGCACCTCCGCCAGGCAGAAAATGCGACAGACCCACCACGAAGCGCTGGGGACCGCCGGGTTCAGCCCCAAATAAACGCAGGGACGTGCACTGGCGGTGGTTGGGCGCCTCGTAGGACTTGGCGTCGCCGAAACGTTTGATCTTCATTGGAAAGCACCCCCGCTCTCAATTCGATAAGTTCCTTTGGGGTCGATGATAGCGACTAGCCGGATGATGCATCCGTCGCCCCGATCCCAGTTCCAAGGAAAGAAGGCGAACGTGCACCGTAGGCCGGTAACCTTGTCGAGGTCACCACCGACATTCTCGATCCCCAAAATGCCATTTTTGAACAGTTTGCGGTGCACCGGCTCCCATTCGGGAAAGTCTTCCTTCCAATCTCGGCCGCCGGACCACTCTTTGTACTCATCAGCCAGGTGGGGATGTAGCGGCCCATTGCGTTGTGGACCGATCGCGGTGGCCAGTGGGTGATCGTTGGCTTGGGTGTCGTGACCCACGACCTTAACTCGCTTCTCTACAAACCAATCGGCGGCCGAGGGAACGAAGCCCGGCGCATAACAGAAATAATCTTCGCTGTCCTCGTATTTGTGGTGCCAGCCAGTATTGATGATGACGACGTCGCGAGGACGCACCGCCGCGCCACACGCCCTGTCCAGGTCCTCGTAGGTGATGGGCTCCCATTTCTGTTTGGGAATCGCCACGACGATGCCACTGCCAAAGAAGTGTGGAAGTGGTACCTCATCGATGAAAGGCGTACCCTGCACGACATGTGCTGGTGCATCGATATGAGTGGTGTTGTGCATGCTGGTCGTGATGCGCTGTGACAGCACACCCGACTTGGCCATGTAGTGGATTCGTTCGATCTTGACGTCTTCGAAATACGGCCAGTTGGGCGACTGATAACCAAAGCGATGGGATAGGTTATAAAATTCCAGCCCCATGCTGTTGTGGGTATTGTCTTCGAATGTCACACCACGAATGGTGAGCGTCACCGTCCGCCTCCCTCGATGTCGGCGCACACGCCTTGTTAATTTGAGGCGGCCTTGCTGGCGCGCCCACCCGCTCGGAGGTCACCCGAGCTGTCCCAGGATATGGTACGACTGTATCGAGTGATGGATGGGCGTGCAAGAGACCGTCCGGCGGCGGCAGTCGGGCAACCCAAATGCCCCCGGCCGACCCACGGAGCAAGAGCGAGCCGCACCTCTCAACGGGCCATGGCGGCGAGGTGGTCGGCCAACGCCCGTCTGGTTGCATTGAGCCGATTTGCAATCATATGCTGATGATCGACAAAGCGCTGGGTGGGAACCGGTACTGAGATCGCCACGTGATTGCCGAGGATGTCGCGCAGAACCACTCCGGCTGCACAGATGCCGAGCGTGTGCTCTTCCCGGTCGAAGGCGACTTGTTCCTTGCGAACCATTGCGAGATCGTCAAGTAGGGCATCGAGGCGCGTCAACGTGTGGGGGGTGCGGCCTTCGTAACTGGTACCGATGAGCGACGCGATCGTCTGGTCATCGAGTTCAGCCAGATAGGCCTTGCCATTTGCGGTGCAATACAAAGGAAAGGTCTCGCCAACCGCTGATACTGTGCGCAGTCGTTGTGAGCCGATTACTTGATCAATGAAGACAAGATGATCCTTCTTCACGATCGACAGATCGACGGTCTCGCGCAGCTCGTTTGAGAGCTCGACGATGAAGGGCCGCGCCAGCACGGCGAAGTCGGTGCGCACCGAAGCGGCAAGTCGCGCCAGGATCGGGCCGAGCCGGACCCTCCCGCTCGGCGAGGCCGCTATGACGAACTTCTCTGCCTCGAGCGCTGCGACGATCCGTTGAACTGTGGAGCGTGCCAGATTTACCCGTTGGGCAATCTGTCCCAGGCTCAAGCCCGCAGTTTCCTGCTCGAGCGCACGTAGGATCGTCGCCGCGCGGGCGATAACCTGCACTTGGTTCTTGTCGCCGGGCTGCCCCTTGTCGCTCGCGTGGTTCTCTTTGTTGGCTGCGGTCTCGTCCATCACGCTATCCGCATCGTTCGACGTTCGACGTCCAAATCCTGGGCCGAGGACGGCGCCAAGCGAAGCTCTAGAGCGGCGTCAAGCATAATGCAACTTGCCGTCTAGTTCACATCATGATACAGACAGCCCAATATACGATACAGTTAGGAAAAGAAAGCGACCAGCGGGAAACGCGCGCGGAACACCCTACGGCCACAGTGCACCGGGATTGCCGCAATCGGGTGATCCAGTCACACCGTGGATCTGCGCTCGCGACAAGGGTCAGTGGCGGTCTTGGCGATGGCATCCTATTTGGCGGCCCATCGGGGCCGAGACGAGATCCGCAGGCGCGGTGCGATCTTCAATTTAAACCAAGGAATCGACACGCTCGTTTTTGGCATTCAGACGCGCTTGGTCGTGTGGCCTGGCGTCGGCTGCACAGAGTCGAGCGTCCACGTCCTCACCGTCAAGCCAGGAGAAGAAAGCGAGCTATATTCGCTCGGCATGTCCGATGAGGCCTTCGTGTGTCTGTCTGGCCGCGGCGAAGTCTTCCTACGCGACCAATGGGCAGGCGTCGAGGCGGGCGATCTTGCTTATTTTCCGGCGGGCGTCCGCCATGCCGTTCGCAATTCCAAGGCGAACGCCAGAGATTTCATCATTGCAACCTGTATTTCGCCACCCAATCTGGACCTTTACACGCGAACCGGATTTGTTTCCAGCGACCGGCCACAATTTAACTTCGATGCTATTGATATCGCCCTGAAGAACGCGCTTTCACGCGGCAGCAAGCTTGGCAGATTGCCGCCGAACGATACACATCTCAATGAATCCCACCCAGACCTGCGGGCCTGGAATCTTGAGGCCGCCGATGTCCGCCGCCACGGCGCGCTGTTCAACATCTACAAGGGCGCAAAGTCTCCAGTTGTCATTCCGCTGCGGTTGATCCTGTGGCCCGGTCACGGTGGCAGTGGGCTGGTTGGTTATAATTGTGTGGTGCATCAACCCAGACAGTTATTTGATATACATGTCCATCCGGTGTCACCCGAGCGGATTTTGTGTCTCAAGGGCAAGGGCCTGTTTTATCTTGAGGATGCTTGGATTGAGGCCGAAGAGCATGACGTTTTGGTAGCACCCGCTGGCGTTCAGCATGGCACGGCCGGTAGCGAACAGACCGACGGCACATTTGTTTGCGCGGGCTTTGCCACACCTCCGCAACTCGATCTGATCCTGGCCTCCGGCTTCTACCGGGACGGCGAGTTCACCAGACCACCATTCGAATGACCCGGTTCCTTGTCCATGCGCGTAACCAACAAAAACGTCGGTCGCCCAGCACCGGTCGGGAGGAAGTGAAGTGATGCGTTTGTGGAAGATAGTTGTCCTCGGTGCGGTAGCAATCCATTGGGCGTGCCTGCCGGTAGCGAGGGCCGCCGAACCGATCAGAATTCGCGCCGGATGGGTTGTCGCGGTCGCCAACTGGGCATCAATCCTCCTAGAGAAAAAGGATCTCGCCAAGCACTTTGGCGTCTCCTATGTGTTCGAACCGGTGCGCTTTAACGCTACGCCGCCGATGATCACCGCTATGGCCACCGGACAACTGGAGATTGGCGATCTCGCCTATTCCTCACTGGCACTCGCCATCGAGAATGCCGGCATGACCGATATGCAGGTCATTGCCGATGAATTCCAGGATGGGGTGAGCGGATTTTACACCGACGAGTTCTTCGTCCTCAACGAAGGGCCGGTGAAACGGATCGAGGATCTCAAGGGCAAGATCATTGCCACCAACGCCGTCGGCAGCGCGGTCGACATCGCGATGCGGGCCATGCTGCGCAGGCACGGACTGGAAGACAAACGGGATTTCACCGTCGTCGAAGCTCCCTTCCCCACCATGCGAGCCATGCTGGCAGAAAAAAAGGTCGACTTGATTCCCGGCGTCGTGCCGTTTTCGTTTGATCCGGAACTGCGTAAGATTGGCCGCGTGTTGTTCACCCAGCAGCAGGCGATCGGCACCACCCAGATGCTTGTGTGGTCCGCGCGCAAGAACTTCCTCGAAAAAAACCGCGCCGTCGTGGTCGATCTTATGGAGGACGTTTTGCGGATCGAGCGCTGGTACGTCGACCCTGCCAACCATAAGGAGGCGGTCGACATTGCCGCTCGCTTAACCAAACAGCCGCCCGAACGCTTCGATGGGTGGCTATTCACCAACAAGGACTATTACCGCGACCCGAAAATGATACCAAACCTCGATGCGTTGCAATCCAACATCAACGCGCAAAAGAGTTTGGGTTTTCTCAGGGCGGATTTTGACGTGAAAAAACATGCTGATCTCAGCATTGTCGAGGAGGCGACAAGGCGCATTCGATGAGCCATGCGAAATACTGAGCCCGAGCAATCGTCGGGCTTCGGTTGAGGCCGTATCAGGGCGTGCGGCGATCAGACCCTTCGGCGGTCTAGACAGTGGTGAGCTCGCTTGTCTCCGGGTGCCACGTCAGCAGACGGCGGCGCAGCAGTGCCAGGCCCTTGACCAAGGCGTAGCCCAGGACGGCGATCTCGACGATCCCGGCAAACACTCCGGGCGAATCAGCAAAACGTGACGCATTCATCATCGCCCCACCGAGACCATAGCCCCCCATGGCCATTTCGGCGACAACTGTTACGATCAAGGCAATCGGCAGCGCAACCTGCAAGCCCGTCAAGATCTGCGGCGATGCCGCTGGCAACAGAACCTGCCAAAGAATGTCGCGTTCCTTCGCCCCCATATTGCGAGCGGACCACAGCAATTCCCGCTCGACACCTTCGATGCCGGCCAGTGTCGCGGTCACGACTGGAAACACCGCGTCGAAGACCACCATCGAAATCTTCGACAGGTCATAGAAACCGAACCAAAGAACAACGATCGGCAGAAAGGCGATTTTCGGCATCGGGAACCCGACGGAAATGATCGGATCGAACAGCCACCTCACGCCGACGCTGCGGGACATCAAAAGACCAAGGACGATCCCGGCGAAACTCGCGATGACAAATCCAGTCAAGGCGCGATAGAGGGTGAGGCCGGCATCGACAAATAGCTCGCCCGAGCTCATCTCTGCAAAGATCCGCTCCAGCACGTCGCTAAACGGCGGCAGCATGAAGGCGGTGACCGCACCGCTCCGGGCGAAAGCCTCCCAGGCGCCCAGCAACGCCACGATGGGTAGAGCATGTGCCAGCGACCATGCGAGGCGGCTCAGCACCGCTACGGTCGACTTGCGCCCGGGCTCGGTCATGTTCGCCACCTCAACGCCCGCGTTGCCATGGCCTGATAGGCGCGATCGGCTGCAAATCCCAGCGCCGCCACCGTCATCACCACTGCAAACATCGCATCGTAGGATCCGCTGGCCCCGAGGAAGCCGATCAGATAACCGAATCCCTGCTGCGCCACGATAAGCTCGGAACTCACGATGAGAATGAACGAGAGCGCCAGCGCAGTTCGGATACCATTGAGCAATTCAGGCAGGGCGCTTGGCAATGCGACATCCCATAGCATCCGCAGCCGGCTCGCGCCCATGCTGCGCGCGGACCAGACAAGCGTGCGATCGCTCGAACGTGCGCCATTGAAAGCCCCAAGCGTAACCGGCAACATACAGCCAAGAAAGATCAACAGGATTTTTGAGGCGTCACCAAATCCGAGCCAGAGGGCAGTGACGGGGATCAACGCCGATTTAGGCATCGGATAGAACAGTTCGACCAGGGGGCTGACCAACACGTTGAGTGGACGCGACCAAGCCATGGCGATGCCCAAGGCTCCGCCGAAAACAATTGAGATAGCAAGGCCCACTCCCGCGCGATAGAGCGACAGCGCCCCATTGGTGATCAGCTCTCCAGACTGGATCAGGTGGAGCCACGCGAGGGCGACGTCGCTGAGTGGGGGGAGCGCCAAGTTTGACACGATCCCCAGTCGCGCCACCGCTTCCCAAACCAGGGCCAGCATGACAAGCGGCGCATAATGCCACAACACCTGCCTCACCGCTTGATCTTCTCCTGTGCCTTGATGGCCTCGACGCGCACCAACTCCCAGACTTCCTCGACCTTTTCGACGAAGGAATTAGTCTTGAATATCTCGGGGTCGTTTTTGTCGAATCTGGTGTCGATGATCGCCTTGATCCGGCCCGGTCGAGCCGACATCACCGCAACACGATCGGCAAGATACACCGCCTCCCGCACGTCATGTGTGACGAAGATGACGGTCTTGCGCGTCCGCTGCCAGATTTCAAGGAGCTCAGCTTGCATGAAACTGCGTGTCTGGGCATCGAGTGCCCCGAATGGTTCATCCATGAGGAGGATCTTTGGATCAAACGCAAGGGTGCGAGCAATAGCGGCCCGCTGCTTCATCCCACCGGACAATTGCGACGGGTAGTTATCCTCAAAGCCACTCAGCCCGACCAGATTAATGAAGGTCTGGGCGCGCGCTTCGCGTTCGACGGGTGGAAGTTTCATTCGCTCCAGCCCGTAAAGCACATTGGAGCGCACGGTCTTCCATGGGAACAGGGCGAAATGCTGGAATACGATACCCCGATCAGGACCCGGTCCCGCGATTGGATTCCCATCGAGGCGAATGGCGCCTTTCTCGACCGGCAGGAAACCGCCGATCAGATAAAGTAATGTCGACTTGCCGCAGCCCGACGGTCCGAGTAATGCGAGAAACTCATGTGCGTGGACCGCCAGGGACACGTCTTCAAGCGCCAGGACCGGACGCCGGTTTGGCGGGCGGTAGAGATGGCTCAGACCATCAATGATGATCTGCGATTGCTCGCTCATGACCGCGCCGATGCGTTCAGAGCCCGCGCTGCAGGCCGATCGGCTCCGGTCGATGGTCCCACTGACGAGCCGCACACGTTTGGTCGGCGCCTCTTCTCAGGCCGAGGAGCCGATCGCCCGCGTTGACCTAGTATCGGCAGCGGGGCAGTTGGCAGCTCCGGTGACCGCCAATTTCGGATTGACCCGGTGCGCGGTCCCGCCTGCTGGAACGGACGCGACAGCACGGATGTCAGTGCGGTCATGACGCTCACTCGATTGGTTTGGGCTCGCCCGCTAATCGCATGCTGATGTTGTCAATCATCATTTGGCCCATAGCGGTGCGGGTCTCCGTGGTAGCGCTGCCCTGATGGGGTTGTACGATAACATTCGGCAAAGCCAGCAATTCCTCCGACACGTTCGGCTCGTTTTCAAAAACATCGAGTGCCGCAAAGCCTAGCCGGCCCCGCGCCAAGGCCTCGATCATGGCCAGTTCTTCCACCACAGAACCGCGCGCTACATTAATCAGGGTGCCGTTGGGCCCTAGAGCGTCGATGACGCGGGCCGACACGAGATGCCTCGTTTCCGGGCCGCCTTTGCAGGCAACCATCAGGTAGTCGCTTTGGCGCGCAAGCTCCCGGACCTCGCTGACGTAGGGGTAGGCCACGTCGGGCTTGGGCCTCGGGCCGCTATAGAGCACTCGCATGCCAAACGCGGCGCCTCGCTGGGCAATGGCCCGACCGATAGCGCCGAGTCCCAATACGCCCATGGTCTTCGCCCGGACGCTCCGCCCCAGTCCGATCGGCCCCATCATCCACTGGCCTTCGCGGACGAAACGATCACCTATGAGGATCTGCCGCGCCGACGCGAGCATCAATCCGATGGCAAAATCGGCCACTTCGTCGGCCAAAATACCGGGGGTGTTTGTCACTGGAATTCCGCGTTCTTGCGCGGCGTCGAGGTCGACCGCATCGACACCGACCCCGAACACCGAGATCACTTCGAGGCGCGGCAGTATGCCGATCAGTTGCCGATTGGCTCCACGATTGGCCTCGGTAGCGATTGCACGTATGCGCAAAGCGAGTTCGGGCGGGAGCGACTCCGGCGAGGGAAGCGCCTGGTATCGATGTACGCTAAAGCGTCTCGCGAGTTCGGTCCAAGTCGCCTCGGGAAACGACCCGAGTGCTAGCACATCGGGTTTCATGTGCAAGATCCTTCGAGGTCGCTCGGTAGAGATTTTCGCCGCGGCGGGTTGCACATTTTATCACCCATTGGTTTCGAATATTTTCTTCGGCGTCTTGTGCAGACAACGGCTCGGGCCACTGGCCTCGACCAGATAGTTGTCGCAAATAACTGCAAACAGCGTTCCGGTCTCGTAACCGGGATGAACTGCGAGGTTCATATTTTCGGTGAGTGTCATCGTCTCATCGGCACGTATCAGGGGACGCTCCACGAGATCATAGCCCTGGCCGTGACAATAGAGCCGCCGTTCTGGCGGGAGTCCTCGAGAGCGCATGAAGTCGTCATGTGCATTGGCAATGTCTCGGCAAGACGCGCCCGGCTTGAGCATACGCAGCGTGTGTTCCTGCGCCTCTTTCATGGCTTCAAAGCCGTCTACGATTTCATTGGAAGCCTTGCCAAGCACAATGGTTCGCGCGAGTTCAGTATAAAAGCCACCCGGTCCGTTATTCTCGATCAGTATTGTAAAATATTCCCCCGCCTGCAGCGTTCGGCCCTGGAGATACCGATCGACAAAGTCCGAGCGCCGCCCCAAAGCCGCCGAGCTGCCAAGAAACAACCCCTGCTCGCTTCCATGCAACCGACCTTCGTATTGTACGAGCGCAGTGATCTCCGAGTCGCGCATGCCGGGACGAATCTGTGTGAGGAGTCGGGCAAAGATCAGATCCTGCATCTCAGCCGCGCGGCAAATCAGGGCGACCTCCTCGGGGCTCTTAACCGCCTTGAGAGCATCAACCAATTCGGCGGCATTGACGAGCGTTGCGTGGCCCGAAAGCTCCGCTTCGATCCGCGCAACAAATGCATTCGGCATTGCGCCTTGGCCGATCAGCCCGATGCGACGATAGTTCCGCCTCTTGAGTTCGTCGGCCACGATCTCGGCCTGGTATTCGTCTGTATAGCAGATTGATGTGAAGGCCGCGGTCGTATAAAGGTCGCCGACCCCACGATGAATCTTGTCGCAGCCATCGAGCTTACGTCGCTGCCCGAGTGGACCCATATCGACGACTGTCATCCAATCGGACGCGTGAAAGATTACACTGCGGGGATACCCGTTGGTCGCCGGGAAGTCGGTGAACCATTTGACGTACCCCCCAAGCCAATCGTTGCTGTTTTGCATAACGAGGGCGTCTATATCGCCCTGCCGCATTTGCGCACGAACCGCGCGCCAGCGACGGTCCAATTCGCCGTCGGAGATTGGGGTTGGCACCCGCTCACTCTTGGTCATACCGTGCTTGCCTCGCGCTGCGATCCACCAAATATCAAATGTCTCCTATCAGGATTGTCGGGCAAGCCACGATGTGTTGGCGATACCGACATGGCGTGAGGCAATCCGCAACCCGAATATCCCGACAAGCGATCATCCTCTTCTGACCCCGAACCTGATTCACTGACCATGTCGACCCTCGCGGCGATCTGTGTCATGTCAGCATGGATTTTAAGGAGTAGGGGCACGGTTTGGAGACCGCGTCGACCCCTGGGCTGCTTCAATCGCGAGAATTCCTTGAAGGGATCGCGTGTCGCGCGTAAGCGAGCGACCGAACGAGAACGCCTCGTGCCTGGGGAGTGTCCGGACGCCGGGCGCGTCTCCAACGCGATACTTCGAATAATCAAAATGCCTCGCCTGCGAATGTCACCCACCATATCTCCCGGCGCGCTTTGGCTGCGCCGTGGACGCATTGACATCCGGCCCTGCCTTCCTGTCAAATAATGGAAATTCGTAAATCCATAGATTTAACTTATGCAACTTGAACCACGACAACTCAAGCATCTGTCGGTCATCGCCGAATGTGGCTCATTCAGTCGAGCCGCCGCGGTGATGCACGTATCCCAGCCGGCTCTGTCAAACAGCATCGCGCAATTGGAGAAGATCCTCGGCGGTCGAGTCCTTGACCGGGGCCGCAACGGGGCAAGACTGACCGATCTTGGAAGCACGCTGGTTCGCCACGCGCGCGCGGTTGAGCGACAATTATGGCAGGCGGCCGAGGAAGTTCGGCTCAAGAAGCTTGGCGGTTCGGGGCCGCTCGCCGTCGCGGTTACACCGGTCACGGCTGCGACCCTCGTTCCAGAGGCCTTGGGTCGGCTCACGCGGGAGGCGCCTCACGTCGCCGCGACAATCTTCGAGGGGATTTTCAGCGAGAACCTTGCTGCCCTGCGCGCCGGCGAGGTTGATCTCATGGTCGGGCCTATCGGTGTCTACCCAAGCTCGTCCGAAGTCATCGAGGAGGTACTGGCGGATGATCCGTTTGGGCTCGTCATGGGATCGCACCATCCGCTGGGACGACGTCGCTCGATCTGCTTGCGTCAACTGGGCGATGCCGAATGGACGCTGCCGAGCGAACACAGTGCCTTTCGCCGTCAACTGGAGGCGCTGTTTCTCTCGGCCGGGGTTCAGTGGCCAGCCTTCTACGTGGCCACCAACTCGATGACGGCGATCAAAGCCATTGTCCTCCACTCACGTTGTGTGACGATCATGCCAAAGCGCTTGATCAAGCTCGAACGCAAAGCTGGCCTGTTGCGATGTGTTGAGCTGACTGACAGCGGGGCGCGACGAACCCTTGGGGTCAGTTGGATTCGTGACCGCGGATTGTCACCGGTTGCACAACGATTTGTTACGTTTCTGCGCGAGGTCGCAAGTCAGCACGGCCGATCGACTTGACCCGCTATGCGCGGTCGTGTGCGATACATGCGCAGTGCCTTCGACCAAAATATTGAGGAAGTGACCTTCATTCGCCCGACGCGCTGGTATTTCCGATGCGCCTGGTCCGAAACGGTTCCAAGTATTGTTGCCGGCATCATGGTTCCCGCCCACCGAGTTCGAGGCGCTCGGTTGACGCTGATATTTTTGTTCCAACTTGACTTGAAGCGAAACCTGATCTGATCTGGTGCGAACTCGTGTTCGGTAGTGGTGGCCCCCTGAGCGGATCGTCATCGCAAGCGGGTGATCACCGACTTCAAAATGGGATCCGCGGAACATTGGGTTTGGAAACTGGTTCCATGCGGCACAGCTGAATCGATCACTGACGGCGCTTGGAGCGGATCTGAGCGAAACACATTAGCAAAGGCAGGATCGGCAAATATAAAACTCTCGGCGATGCAGAAGGCCCGCGGTGACCCCTAATCGAACGCGGGCCCAATGTTTCTCCCGCCGATCAAGGTCTTTCGCCAACATGTCTCGGATGGACCGAAAAGGATCGGACATGTTCGGAACTTGCGGACGAGTTCCGCGGTTGATGGTCGCAGCGCTTGTCTTCCTCGCATCACAAACGGCCGTTGGGGAACCGGCTGCCCCAGGGGACGCGACGCAAGCGACCTCAGCACAGCCGCCATCAGAACCTTCAGCCCGATTAGAACAGACCGACCAGGCAAGCCCTGATGCGATCTGCCGGATGCTCGAAGCGGCGGCCAGCGACCAAGGAATTCCGCCCGGTTTCTTCACGCGCCTCATCTGGCAGGAAAGCCGGTTTGATTCGAGCGCCGTCAGTCGCGCCGGTGCCCAAGGTATGGCGCAGTTTATGCCTCGCACGGCCGCAGGCCGGGGTCTGACCGATCCGTTCGACCCTGCCAAGGCTTTGCCTCACTCGGCCGCATTTTTACACGACTTGCTCGACCAGTTCGGCAATCTCGGCCTGGCGGCGGCAGCTTATAATGGCGGGCCCAGGCGCGTGCAGGATTGGCTGCTGGGACGCGGAGAATTGCCGTCTGAAACCCGTGCATATGTGGTCATCGTGACGGGCTACTCGGCCGAGGAGTGGCGTGCTGGTGCGGCCAAAGCGCCGCCAAGGCCTCCCGCCGAGGATGTGCCCTGCCGCGAACTCGCCGGGCTCTTTCCTGAAGCCAGTCCGCAACCGGGGACACGGCCCTCTATTTTCTCAGCGACACGCCATCCGTCGGCGCCCAGGGATCTTCCGAGCGAATTTGCCAAGGCTCCCGCCAAGGGTCTTTGGGGCATTCAGCTTGCCGGTGCATGGTCACAGGAGCAGGCCCTTGCGTCCTATGCGTCGGTTCAGAAAAAATTTGCAAGCCTATTGGCTGATCGACAGCCATCGGTCGTCACGAGCAGACTGGCCGGACGCGGTGCTCTCTACCATCGCGTCCGCATTGCGTTCGAAAGCCGCAACGAGGCACTGAAACTTTGCAGCAAATTGGAAGCGGCCGGTGGCAGTTGCGTCGTCCTAAAGAACTGACTTTTGAAGCGGCTCCCTTTCCTCGATCGCAGATTAATCGGCTTCCACGCCGCTGGCGCGGATTGGCACGGCCCACTTCTCGATCTCACTACGGACGAAAGCGGAAAGATAGTCGGGCGTCGTGCGTTGCTCTGCCACAAGTGTGGCACCAAGGCCCTCGAGCCGCTCACGCACCGAGGGTGTTTTCATCGCCTCGACGGTTGCATCATGGAGTCGGCGAATGATGGAGTCGGGAGTGCCGCGGGGGAAGAAAAAGGCGTTCCAAGTATAGGCCTCGAGATTTGGTAGGCCACTCTCACTTGCTGTCGGCAGTTCAGGGAGAACGGGTGAGCGCGTGCGTGAGAGCGTGGCAATTGCTTTGACATTCTTGCCTTGGATCTGTGGTAGCGCGGTTGTTACAATCTCGCAAAGAAAGTCGATCCGGCCGCCGGTGAGGTCCTGCATGGCGGGCCCGGTCCCCCGATAAGGAACGTGGGTGATCTTGGTTCCCATGGCGATGTCAAGCATCACACACCCGAGATGGGTGGCCGACCCGCTGCCCGCCGATCCGAACGACATCTTGTCCTGATCGGCCTTCGCGTATGCCACAAATTCCGGAAGCGTATTGGCCGGAAGGTCCTTGCGGGTGATCAAGACCTCGGGGACTTCGGCAATCAATGCGACAGGCGCAAAATCGGTGACCGCATTGTAGAGTGGTTTCTTGTAAAGCGTCTGGTTCTGCGCGTGGGTGCCCACGGTGCCGAGCACGAATTGATAGCCGTCGGGTGCGGCCTGCGCGACGCGTTGGGCGCCGGTCATGCCCCCTGCTCCGCCAACATTCTCAACGACGATCTGCTGGCCCAAAATCTCGCTCAACCTTTGCGCCATCACTCGGCCGAGCACATCGGTCGGACCGCCAGCCGCAAATGGGACCACCATGGTAACGCTGCGCGTAGGCCATTCCTGGGCCACTGCGGCGTTGATCAGACCAATCAGCCCGAGCAGTACGAACCCCACCAAGCGCTTCGGCATGTTTTCCTCCAGGTTGGGTCGCAGCGTTGCCGCGTCCGGCCCAGGCCGTCAAGTTAGCCTTGTGGTAAGAGATTAATGCCCCCTAACACTCGGGCCTTGACTTGAAAACAACCTTGGAGCCGCCGCCATGCCAACCATCCGGGTCGCCATTGCGGGCCTTGGCGCGGTCGGCCGCGCGCTGGCATCGCGTCTCGCCGAAGGCATTCCCGGGCTCGAGTTGGTCTGTGCGGCCGCCGGCAACCGCGAAAAGGCAGAGGCCTTTCTGGCTTTACGGAGGATTACCTGTCCGGTCGTCGATCTCGCCGACTTTCCGGGTCTTGCTGATTTGGCGGTTGAATGCGCACCGCCTTCCCGGCTCGAGCAGGTTTGCCGCCCTATGCTGGAGGCCGGCCGGAAGGTCATGGTCCTCAGCGCTGGTGGGCTGCTGCTGCGGCCCGACTTGATCGAACTGGCCCGAGGGCTGGGGGGACAGATTATCGTCCCGACCGGTGCTCTGCTGGGCCTCGATGCGGTAACGGCAGCCGCCGAGGGGAGCATCCTTTCGGTCAAGATGACGACCCGCAAGCCGCCCATGGCGCTCGTGGGAGCACCTTATTTTGAAGA
>Ga0187783_10000206_pt1 | contig 44557 bp, 34 predicted proteins | sample 1015_SJ02_MP02_2_FD_132471 | JGI IMG/M metagenome (GOLD analysis project Ga0187783, IMG submission 132471) | Tropical peat soil microbial communities from peatlands in Department of Meta, Colombia - 1015_SJ02_MP02_20_MG | ecosystem: Environmental > Terrestrial > Soil > Wetlands > Peat | place... | reverse complement strand
GGCCGGCTGGCCGCCGCCAATCTGAATTTGCATGTCACGCCCTACGATCCCACCATTCATTTCGACCAGGTCAAGGATAAATGGATCGGCCTGCGCACCCCAGACGGACGCTAGGATCGGGGGGCGCAGCCCATCGAGCAAGGTGGCGCCCGCTAAGGACCTGGCGCGCTAAGCGAACCCGTATGCCAATGGGCACGCGACGCCTGCGTCTCGAAGCATAAGGTCCTTAGCGCTTGGAAAATTGGAAGCTTCGACGGGCTTTTTTCTTGCCGTATTTCTTGCGTTCGACGACACGCGGGTCGCGCGTCAAAAATCCCTCCTTCTTGAGGACGGGCCGCAGATCGGGCTCGAAATTGACGAGGGCCTTGGCAAGCCCGTGGCGCACGGCGCCCGCCTGGCCGGAGAGGCCGCCGCCGGTGACGCTGATCGTGAGATCATATTGGTTCAGCCGTTTCGCGACGGTAAGCGGCTGCTGCAGGATCATCCTCAAAACCGGCCGCGCGAAATATTGATCGAGCGGGCGGTCATTGACGACGACCTTGCCGGGACCGGGCTTGATCCAAACGCGCGCCACAGCATCCTTGCGTTTTCCAGTCGCATAGGCGCGCCCGTGCGGGTCGAGCTTTTGAACATAACGCGGACCGGCCTCGGGCGTGGGCGTCGCAAGCCCTTGCAAATCTTGAAGCGAAGACAAAGTTTCAGCCATCAGACCAATCTCACATTTTTGCGGTTGAGGCTTGCGACATCAAGCGCGATCGGATCTTGAGCGGCATGCGGATGCTCGCCGCCCTTATAGACACGCAGATTGCCAAGCTGGCGCCGCCCCAGAGGGCCGCGCGGCAGCATCCGTTCGACGGCTTTTTCGACGATGCGTTCGGGAAAACGGCCTTCAAGAATGAACTTCGCCGAGCGCTCTTTGATGCCGCCCGGATAGCCCGTGAAGTGATGGTACACTTTTTGGTCGTTCTTGCGGCCCGTCAGCACCACCTTGTCGGCGTTAATGACGATCACATTATCGCCGTCGTCCATATGCGGTGTAAAGGACGGCTTGTGTTTGCCACGCAGGCGAAGGGCGATCAGCGAGGCGAGGCGCCCGACGACGAGGCCCTTGGCGTCAATCAGCACCCATTTTTTCTCGATTTCCGCCGCTTTAGCGGAATAACTCTTGCCAAACATTCAAATTTCCATGGGAAATGAACTGCACAGCTTGAAAGCGCGCAATTGGCGCTCCTTTTATTGAGGCTTCGCCAAAGGGTCAAGGGCCCCTCGATTAAGGAGTGAACCGCGCCAATGGCGGCCGAAACCGATGATTTCCTCCGCCAGCTCCTCACGAGCGTCAAGACGATCGCCGTCGTTGGCCTTTCGGCCAAAGAAGAGCGGGCATCGAACCGCGTCGCCAACTTCTTGGGCGAGCAAGGCTATCATGTGATCGGGGTCAATCCTGGGCTTGCGGGGAAAAGTATCAACGGAGCGGAGGTCTTCGCATCACTGGCGGATATTCCCGAGCCCGTGGATATGGTTGATGTCTTCCGCAATTCCGCCGCCGCCGGTGGCGTCGTCGGCGAGGCTTTGGCGCTCACGCCCCGGCCAAGAGTGATCTGGATGCAGCTAGGCGTCATAGATGAAGTCGCGGCCGCGCGGGCCCGGGCGTGCGGTGTCACCGTTGTCATGGATCGCTGCCCGAAAATCGAAATTGCGCGCCTCGGCCCCTCTAAGCGCTAATGGCGGGTTTTGCGAGCTTTTGCGTGCTTATAACCGCCGCTGCAAGGACGACCATGGCAAAAGCTTGATGGAGGAGCCCCGCCCAAAGCGGCACGATGAAAATGAGCGCGATGACGCCGAAGGCTGCCTGCCCCGTTACGAGAATTGCGACGAGGCGTGCGCGCCGCGCCGCGCCGCTTCCCGGCGCGTACCACAGGGCCGCAAGCGCTTGGGCAATTGCCAGGGCGAACAGCGCATAGGCAAGCATCCGGTGTTGGAACTGCACCAACAAGAGATTGTCGAGGGCGTTCCACCATATGGGAGAGAGGAGGGTCAGTTTTTCGAACGGGGGCCAAAAATAGCCATCAATCAGCGGCCAGGTATTGAAAGCGCGTCCCGCACGCAGCCCGGCAACGAGAGCGCCAAGGCCGATCTGCACGAAGAGCAGGAGCAAGATCACAGCCGAAAATCCCCGCAGGGCTTTCCGCACGTGCTCCCTCAGCTTTTCCCTGGATGGCCGAAGAGAAGACGCGAGCCACACCAGCGCGGCAAAGGTTAGCGAAGCTAACAGGAGATGGATGGCAAGCCGCTCTTGTGCGACCTCGACGCGGTCGGAAAGGCCTGATTTGACCATCCACCAGCCAACCGCGCCTTGCAACCCGCCAAGCGCCAAGATGCCGAGAAGCTTCGATTTGAAGCGTGGCGGAAGTTCTCGTCTGATCCAAAAGAAAACGAGCGGCAGCGCCATCGCTAGGCCAGTCATCCGGCCAAGCAGCCGGTGCCCCCACTCGAAAAAATAAATAAATTTGAAGCCGCTCAGATCCATGCCGGGAAATAGCTCTGCGTATTGGGGAATTTTTTTATAATTTTCGAATTCGGCCCGCCACATCACTTCATTCAATGGCGGAACCACTCCAGTCAGCGGCTGCCACTCGGTGATTGACAGGCCGGATTCCGTGAGCCTTGTTGCGCCGCCGGCGATGACCATGAGAAAGACGAGCGCGGCCAAGGACCACAGCCAAATTTCTACGCGCGAAGAGGATGCGCGTCGGATGAAGTCCCCGCCAAGCGCAGCGGGCGGGGCGGACATATCAGCCAATCGAAATTCTTGCGGCATGAGCCATCGCTTTGTCATAGTGCAGGGGCGGCGTGAATAGGATCGAATGCCGCAGACGAGAAATTGGACTCTCCCATGCGGCGGCGAACGCGCAAACTCATAGGCACGAGTCTCATACTTGTATTTGTACCCGCCTACGCGCTCGTTGCAATGGCGCTGGCTCAGGCACGGCCACTGCATGAAGCCCAAACAATCGTCCGGATCCTGTGCTTCATGGGGCTCGGACTTGCTTGGATTTTTCCGCTTATGCCGCTTATTCGATGGATGGAGCGACAAGAGCCGTAGCGCTCTTTCGAGGTGCCGCTAGGCGGCGTCGCGGAAAAAGCTCTGCGGCTGTGCATGAGGGGCAGTCACCAAGAGAACCTCTCGAGCACCCGCTTGGGCCAGCTGCGACTCGGCAACAACGATTGCGGTTTCGGGGATTGCCGCGGGTGCGACAAGCAAGGCCAAATCGGCATTTGCGGCAAGCGTGCGGGCAAGGGAGCTTTCTTGGAGGGGCGGCCCGTTGATTAGGAGAAAGTTGTAAGTTTCAGCAAGGACATCGAGAACCAGCAACAGCGCCTGATGTTGACGCTCTTCAAAATATCCCACGCGCAAAAAATGCGCCCGCGACTTGCTATCGTAACGTATAAATTCGGCGAAAGATGCGCCGCCCTCGGCCAGATCAAGAACAGAGGGCGGCCTCACGCAATCCGCCGGTTCCCCGCACGACCCGGTATTATCGGCGCGATCGAAGTTTAGAATGAGAGTGTGCCCGGCATAATTGAGATCGCGCGCGAGCGCATCGATGAGCGCACTGGTTGAGGCTCCTTGGCCAATCGCTGTTGCCAGGATTTTTAGCCCACTCGAATCCGGCCTTCTCGATGCTAGGTCAAGGATCCGGCGGGTGGTTCCTGCACCAGCGGTCGGTTGGGCATGGGGAGGAAAACAAGGCTCGCCCTTAACCAGGCGTGGCGGCTTAGGCGGCTCGATCTCGCGTGGATCGCGCGGCCTATGCCTCGCCGCGCAAGATATCGCGCCAAAGGCAATGAGCGCGGATGCCATTCCGAGCGCCAACGCGATCAAAGTTTGACCTGCGTAAAGCCGCCGGTCAGGCGGAACAGCAGGCGAGACGATATAAGCCGTGATGCCGCGCGGCAAGGCATCTTCCCTATAAAGATCAGCAATGTGATTGGCCGCTTTCGCCGCGAATTCCCTATCTTCGGACCGGAAGGTAATCGCGAGGAGGTTCTGCTCCCTAGAATCGACGTTTAGATGGTTCTGAAAAGCTTCGAGCACGCGATCCGCCTTGCTTCTCCGCGCTGGATCTGCGCGCGCGCCGAGCCACACGAGGGCTTGCGAATTCGGATTTTGCTTCTCGGGGTCAAATTCACGCCTGTCTTCGGCGTCTAGGTCTTTGATCGCCCGGCGGGCAAGATCACGTGAGGCGATGAGCTGCATCTCGCTTGGCGGCGGCGGCCTGCTGCCAGCGGGTTGCAGACGCGAGCGCAGACCAATCAACCCGGTGGATGGCTGGCCAAGACGGAGCTTAACGCGTGCTTCATAGCTTGGCCGGGGAAAGGAAACGAGGGCTGCGGCACTGGAGAGCCCGGCCAAAAGCAAAACGGCGAGCCACAATTTCCGTGGCCAGCGCGACGATTGAGCGGGCGCCTCCTCGCTTCCTAGGGAACGCGCTGCGGGAAGAAAATTCCACCCGGCATGTTCCATCGGCTCGGCACTCCCTCGCGAATCTCAGGCGCCATAAGAAGGCGTTAAGGTTTCTGGAGGGTTAATTTACATAGTCCAAACAGAGCCGATGAGAAAAAACAGTTTGTGAACGGCGTGAGGCGCGAAATAGGGCCTGATAGACTTCGCGCCAATGTGCCTAAGAAAATGGTGCAGTGGCGTTGCGAACTCGATCGTTACCTTGCTAAAGTTTTACAATAGTCTTGGGCCATGCTGCCTTTCACTTATGAACATTTTCAAATTTACTCCTAACTCATTCAGACGAAGGCGCCTCGCCTTGCATTTGTGTGGAACCAGGCATCCACGAAATCGTTACCAATTGAATTGCGACAGTTGTTAGTTGTGAGGAATCGCACTCAATACTACTTTGCCGAGTGCTATAAGGCGCCCGTCAAGCCGCTGGGCTGCGGGCCGCGCATCAAAAATAAATTTTTTTGCTTTGCTCAGCTCCCGCCCGAAACGGCCGAACATCGAAAGTGTAAACAATAATGACACCAATTAATGTGAAGAGTAAATCCAGAAGTTTTGCGGAAGCGCTTCGCGAACGAATAGCGGAGCTTGAAGAACTCGAGGCCAAAGGAGCGGCAACCGTCGAGACATGCGAGGTTCTCGTTGACCTTTACGAATTTTTGGATCGCCTAGACCGTGAATTTTTACCCTCTGGGGAACGATTGCATTAAGCCGGCCCTGTTGCACGCAAGCCCAACGGTGCGTTCACGTCATTATCGCGAATCGTATCGGCGGCTATTTGCAAAAATTGATCGATATCGGCTCGCGTGGTGGCAAACGAGGCCACGAGCCGCACGAAGACTTCATCGCTTCTGAGCGGCGCGCAGGCATCCTCGCTGCTTGGAAGCCGCCAAGCGTAATAGCGCGCGCCGTTCGACGCCAGTGCCCGATCGATCGCGCGGGGAATGATGGCGAATACTTCATTCGCCTGGCAGGGCCAGGGTAGCCTCACGCCGGGAATTTTGGCCAAGCCATTCGCCAGATGCTGGGCCCGGAGATTTGCCGCAGCCGCTAACTTGAGCCAACGGTCGTTTTCGAGATAGGCAATCATCTGCGCCCCAAGGAATCTTCCCTTGGAGATTGTGTGTCCGCTCCGTTTGCGCAGGTAGGGCAGATCCGCAGCCAGCGCCTCATCAAAGAAAATTACAACCTCGCATGCCACCGCCCCATTTTTGGTTGCCCCAAAAGAGAGAACGTCGACCCCAGCCTTCCAGCTCATTTCCGCGGGCGTGCAGTAAAGAGACACGAGAGCATTGGCAAAGCGAGCACCGTCCATATGGACAATGAGGCCCGCGTCATGCGCCAAGGCGCAAAGGACAGACAGTTCTTCCCGCGTATAAACCGTGCCGCATTCAGTGACTTGCGAAAGCGATAGGGCAGCGGGCTGAACCTGTTTTTCGGCGCCCCGTGGAAATTCCGCGAGCCTCGCCTTGAGGTTATGGGTGGCGATTCTGCCCGCGCCGCCTGCGACTCCGATAAGCTTGGCACCGCCGCTAAACATTTCCGGCGCGCCGCACTCATCCTTCATGATGTGCGCTTCCTCTTGACAGAAGACAGCGCCAAATGGCGGCGTTATAGCGGCAAGAGCGAGGGCATTGGCCGCCGTTCCCGTCGCCACGAAAAAACCGGCGAGTTCGTGCTCAAATACCTCCGAGAGGCGCGCCAGTGCCGCCGCCGTGAAATGGTCCGCGCCGTAAGCCGCCGTGAAGCCCTCGTTGGCGTTGATCAAGGCGCGAAGAATGGCTGGATCGGCGCCATTCGTATTATCGCTCGTGAAATCCATTCTGTTCTCTCAACGCGAAATTCCAGGTATTTTATTTCTCAAATTGGCTCGCCGTTTTGCCTTCCTCGGCGAGATCGTCCTCCCGACCGCATTTGCCAACTTGTTAATCCAACGGAAATCTGCGATCTTAGGTCCTTAGGACAGTGGTGCTGACCATTTCGGGTGGCTACTCGGGAAGCGCTCTTATCCGGATTTGAGCCAAATCAAAGCTTAAGCGGCGTAATTTTTGGGCGATCGCCGTTGAAGGGCTCAGCATGGCTCGATTCTTGCCAAAGTAGTGGCAATCACATGCGCAGCTTCGGCCTGCGCGGGGCTGACGCGGCGGCGGCGCAATGTTGACGAAAGGTCGGACGATGAGGACTCCGCTTTTGCCTGGCCGGGCTCGTTTTGATCCTGGACTGCCAGCCGCACAAGGCCTCTATTCGCCAGGCAAGGAGCATGACTCCTGCGGGGTTGGCTTCATCGCCGACATGCATAACCGAAAGTCGCATGAACTCATCCTCATGGGCCTTGAGATCTTGCGCAATCTTGACCACCGCGGCGCGGTCGGTGCCGATCCGGAGGCGGGGGATGGCTGCGGCATGCTCGTGCAAATCCCGCACCGATTTCTCGCCAAAGAAGCCCGCAACCTTGGTTTTGCGCTTCCCACGCCAGGCGAATATGCCGTTGGCGCATTCTTTTTGCCCCGCGATCCTGAAGGCCGGCGCATCGTCGAAACGATCATCGAGAAAATGGTGGCAGCCGAAGGGCAGACGGCACTTGGCTGGAGAGATACGCCTGTCGATTCATCAGTCCTTGGACAGACGGTAAAGCCGCATGAGCCATTCAACCGGCAAATTTTCATCAAGCGCGGGCCGAACGCGGAAAATCAAGAGGTCTTCGAGCGGCGGCTCTACATGATTCGCAAAACCATCTCCAACGCGGTCTATAACCTTGCCGACCCGCGCGTGGCTGATTTTTACGCGATTTCACTTTCCTCACGCACCCTCGTCTACAAAGGTTTGCTGCTGGCAACGAAGCTTGGGATTTACTTTAAAGACCTGCGCGATCCTTCATTCGAGTCGGCTCTCTGCCTCGTTCACCAACGTTTTTCGACGAATACTTTCCCGACCTGGTCACGCGCCCACCCTTACCGCTACGTGGCGCATAACGGCGAGATCAATACGTTGCGCGGCAACCTCAATTGGATGGCGGCGCGTCAAGCTTCAGTCGCGTCAGATCTATTTGGCGACGACATCGACAAGCTTTGGCCGATTTCTTATGAAGGCCAGTCGGATACGGCCTGCTTCGATAACGCCCTCGAGTTCTTAGTTCAGGGTGGCTATTCGCTGGCGCACGCCATGATGATGCTTATCCCTGAGGCCTGGGCGGGCAATCCTTTGATGGACTCTTCGCGTCGAGCCTTTTACGAACATCATGCCGCCTTAATGGAGCCATGGGATGGGCCGGCTGCCGTCGCCTTCACCGATGGCCGTCAAATTGGCGCGACTCTCGACCGCAATGGCCTGCGCCCAGCCCGCTATCTCGTCACTAGCGATGGACTCGTCGTTCTTGCCTCGGAAGCCGGTGTCTTGCCGATCCCGGAGGAGCGCATCGTCACTAAGTGGCGATTGCAGCCTGGCAAAATGCTACTCGTTGATCTCGAGCAAGGACGCATCATTTCGGACGATGAGATCAAAGCGACGCTCGCCGCGCTGCATCCTTATGCAGAATGGGTAAAACGCACGCAGCTCGTCCTTGAAGACATGGAGTTTGCGGTGCATCCGCGGGCGCCGCGCAGCGATGTCTCCCTCCTCGACCGCCAGCAGGCCTTCGGTTACAGCCAGGAAGACCTTTCGCTTTTATTGCCACCCATGGCGGTAACCGGCCAGGAAGCGGTCGGCTCGATGGGCACCGACACGCCGATTTCCGCATTATCGACGCAGCCGAAGCTGCTCTACACCTATTTCAAGCAGCATTTTGCGCAAGTGACCAATCCGCCGATCGATCCGATTCGAGAAGAGCTCGTCATGAGCCTTGTATCTTTCATCGGCCCGAGGCCCAATATCCTCGATCATGAGGGAAGCGCAAAGAAAAAAAGGCTCGAGGTTCGCCAGCCCATTCTGACCAATGGCGATCTCGAAAAAATCCGCTCAATCGCCCATTTCGAAGAGGCGTTTGACACCAAGACGCTCAATATCACCTATCCATCCGAGAAGGGCGCCGCCGGGATGGAGGCGGCGCTCGAAAAACTCTGCGAGCGAGCCGAACAAGCGGTTAATAGCGGATTCAACATCATCGTCTTATCCGATCGCATGACCGGCCCGGATCGCATTCCTATCCCGGCGCTTTTGGCGACGGCGGCGGTGCACCATCATTTGATCCGCAAGGGTCTTCGCACCTCTGTCGGCCTTGTCGTTGAGACAGGCGATGCGCGCGAGGTTCACCATTTCGCTCTGCTCGCCGGTTATGGGGCCGAGGCGATCAACCCTTATCTCGCGTTTGAGACGCTGGCCGCGATGGCGGCGGATTTTCCGCGGGAGATTGACGCGGGCGAGGCTTGCAAACGCTATATCAAGGCCATCGACAAGGGGCTCCTCAAGGTTATGTCGAAAATGGGCATTTCGACGTATCAGTCCTATTGCGGAGCGCAGATTTTCGATGCGGTCGGGCTCGGTGATGAATTCGTTGAGCGCTTTTTCACCGGAACAGCCACTCAAATCGGCGGCGCTGGCCTTCCAGAGATCGCCGAGGAGGCCGTTCGCCGCCATAAGGTTGCCTTTGGCAGCGCGCCGCTCTATCGCAATGCGCTCGAAGTTGGCGGCGATTATGCCTTCCGCATCCGGGGCGAAGCCCATTCCTGGTCGCCTCAGTCGGTCTCGCTCTTGCAGCATGCTGCGCGCGCTAATAACGCCGCCATTTATCGCGACTATGCCGCGCTTTTGAATGAAGAGACCGCGCGGCCGTTGACGATCCGCAACCTCTTTCGCGTTAGAAGCGCCGACGAGGACGGCCGCCAAGCGGTGCCCCTTGATGAGGTCGAGCCAGCACAGGAAATTGTGAAGCGGTTCTCGACCGGTGCTATGTCCTTCGGTTCGATCTCACGGGAAGCCCACACGACACTCGCCATCGCCATGAACCGGATTGGCGGCAAATCCAATACGGGTGAAGGCGGCGAGGAGGCCGACCGCTACAAGCCGATGGCCAATGGCGATTCCATGCGCTCGGCCATTAAGCAAGTCGCCTCCGGGCGCTTTGGCGCGACGACGGAATATCTCGTCAATTCGAACATGATGCAGATCAAGATGGCGCAAGGCGCCAAGCCTGGCGAAGGCGGCCAATTGCCAGGCCATAAGGTCGACGCCGTCATCGCCAAGGTGCGCCACTCGACGCAGGGCGTCGGCCTCATCTCGCCGCCGCCTCATCACGATATTTACTCGATCGAGGACCTCGCCCAGCTCATTTTCGATTTAAAGAACGTCAATCCCGATGCTGATGTGTCGGTCAAGCTCGTCTCCGAGGTTGGTGTTGGCACGGTGGCCGCCGGTGTCTCGAAAGGGCGCGCCGACCACGTGACGATTTCCGGCTTTGAGGGCGGCACCGGCGCTTCGCCCTTAACCTCGATCAAACATGCCGGCATTCCTTGGGAAATCGGCCTTGCAGAGACACAGCAGACGCTTGTGCTCAACAGGCTGCGCTCCCGCATCGCCGTGCAGGTTGACGGCGGGCTGCGAACCGGCCGCGACGTTGTCGTCGGCGCTTTGCTTGGTGCCGACGAGTTCGGCTTCTCGACAGCGCCGCTCATCGCCTCTGGCTGCATCATGATGCGCAAATGTCATTTGAATACCTGCCCGGTTGGCATAGCGACGCAAGACCCTGTCTTGCGCAAACGGTTCACTGGCCAGCCGGAGCATGTGATCAATTTCTTCTTTTTCGTCGCCGAAGAAGTGCGCACGCTAATGGCGAGCATGGGATACCGGGGCTTTAATGAAATGATCGGGCAGATGCAAATGCTCGATAAGCAAGAGGTCATTTCTCACTGGAAGGCGCGGGGTCTCGACTTTTCAAAACTGTTTCACAAACCAGTTGCCGAACCGGGCGATGATATCTTCAATGCGACGCGCCAAGACCATGGCCTGGCGCGCATTCTTGACCGCAAGCTGATCGCCGCCGCCAAGGGTGCCATCGACGGTGGCGATCCAGTGAGGATTGAAACGCCGATCGCCAATACCGATCGTACCACGGGCGCGATGCTCTCGGGTGTCATCGTGCGCCACTATGGCCACGCCGGCCTTCCGGACGGGACCATCCATATTAAAGCGAAAGGGACTGCGGGGCAGAGCTTTGGTGCTTGGCTTGCGACGGGAATCACCCTCGAACTCGAGGGCGAAGCCAATGACTATACCGGCAAGGGTCTTTCAGGCGGACGGATTATCGTCTATCCGCCCTCGGACGCGAGGATCGTGCCCGAAAAATCCATCGTCATCGGCAATACCGCGCTCTATGGCGCGATCTCCGGCGAATGCTATTTCCGTGGCGTTGCTGGCGAGCGCTTCGCCGTTCGCAATTCCGGGGCCGTCGCCGTGGTCGAAGGCGTGGGCGATCATGGGTGCGAGTACATGACCGGCGGCATTGTCGTCGTGATTGGCGAGACAGGGCGCAACTTTGCCGCCGGCATGTCGGGCGGCATCGCCTACGTCCTCGACGAGGACGGCAGGTTCGCCGAACGTTGCAATCTCGCCATGGTGGATCTTGAACCCGTCGTCGAGGAAGAGGAATTGATGCAGAAGAACTACCACCACGGCGGCGATCTTGACTTCCATGGCCGCGTCGATGTCATGGGGGACATGACACGATTTGACGCCGAGCGCCTTCATCAGCTGATCTCCAATCACGCGAGCCTGACGGGATCGGAGCGCGCTCGTGAGATCCTTAATGCGTGGGATGTGTACAAGCCAAAATTCCGTAAGGTCATGCCGGTGGAATACCGACGGGCATTGGAGAAGCTGATCGCCTGCGGTGAGACGCCTCGGCTCGCGGCGGCTGAATAGAGGGCGCCATAGGAGGATTAAGCCGCGCCGTTGTTGACGTCGCGATGCGAAGCTTATTGAGCCGCAATAGGAAAAGGAATGGGAAAAGTAACGGGGTTCCTGGAAATCGACAGGCGCGACCGGCGCTATGCTCCGGCCTCCGACCGGATTCGCCACTACCGCGAATTCGTCATTCCGCTCTCCGAGGAAGCCACGAAAGACCAAGCCGCTCGCTGCATGGATTGTGGCATTCCCTTCTGCCACAGCGGCTGCCCGGTCAATAACCAAATCCCCGATTGGAATGACCTTGTCTACCGGGGAGACTGGCGGGAAGCCGTCCGCAATCTACACTCCACGAATAATTTTCCGGAGGTCACAGGCCGCGTTTGCCCGGCGCCATGCGAGGCCGCCTGCACTCTTAACATCGACGATAATCCAGTCACGATCAAAACGATCGAATGCGCCATTGCCGACCGCGCTTTCGCGAACGGCTGGATCAAGCCAGAGCCCGCCGAGGCGAAAACTGGCAAGAAAATCGGCATTGTCGGCTCGGGCCCGGCCGGCCTTGCCTGCGCCCAGCAGCTGGCGCGCGCTGGACACGAGGTTCATGTCTTCGAGAAGAACGCCAAACCCGGCGGCCTTCTGCGTTATGGAATACCTGACTTCAAAATGGAAAAGCACCTCATCGACCGGCGCATCGCTCAGATGCAGGCCGAAGGAGTCAATTTCCATAGTGGCGTCAACGTTGGGATCGACCTTTTGGCCGCTGATCTTGTCGCGCGATTTGATGCCATCGTTCTCGCGGGGGGCGCAGAGAAAGCCCGCGACCTCGAAATACCCGGGCGGGACCTTGCCAACATCCATTTCGCCATGGAATTCCTGCCGCAGCAAAACCGCCGCATCAGCAACGAGCCTATTCATACCAATGTCCCGATCCTTGCTTCGGGCATGCATGTCGTTGTGATTGGCGGCGGCGACACTGGATCCGATTGCATCGGCACCGCCATCCGCCAAGGCGCACTTTCCGTGACCCAACTGGAGATCCTGCCGCGCCCGCCGGACAAAGAGAATAAGGCTTTGACTTGGCCGAATTGGCCGTTGAAATTGCGCACCTCTTCCTCGCAGGAAGAAGGCGCGGAAAGAGATTTTTCTGTCGTAACGAAGGTATTTGTGGGCGAGAATGGCGCCGTCAAAAAACTTCGCTGCGCCCGCGTCGACACAAACTTTAAGGAAGTCCCCGATAGCATCTTCGAGCTGCGAGCTGATCTCGTCCTCCTCGGCATGGGCTTTGTATCACCCGTACACGAAGGGCTGCTCGAGGCCCTTGGCATCGCCTATGATCCTCGCGGCAATGTCTTGGCCGACCAGACCGCTTATAAAACCTCCGTGCCAAAAGTCTTCGCTTGCGGCGATATGCGTCGAGGCCAATCGCTCGTCGTCTGGGCGATCCGCGAAGGCCGGCAAACGGCACGGTCAATCGATGCCTTCTTGATGGGCTCGAGCGAGCTCCCGCAGTAACACAGATAACAACGGTTGCAAGGCCGTGGCTCCATATTTCGCCGCAGCCTTGCTGATGTGCAAAATCAAGGCGAAATGGCCGCCGCTCTTCCCACCGACACTTTGTAAAAAATGGGATGAGCAACGGCGGGCTTTATCGATTCGCTCGTGCCCATGAAGCCGCCAATGAACTCGTCGCCCGCCGTCCGGATTTGCATGGATTCGCCAAGGACGCGTTGCTCTAAACTGCCGTCATCCTTGGCCGGCGACGAAAAGCGCGAAAGCAAATTATCGACGAAACTTTGCCCGTGATCGGTGCTGTAGCTCATATGCGCGGAAAGCATGGGATATCCGCTCAGCGATATTCCATCGCAAAGGTAGTAGAAAACACCGATCGTATCATTGGAGGCAATGGCCATTGACGGCAGCGCCGCTTGCCCTTGCCCGGAGATGAAAACTTCCGGCCCCGTTTCAAGCCCGCCATTCCCGTCGTCCAAAAGCCGGCGCATCGCTAGCCGGTCGTCTCCCGTTTCAAGATCGCGCTTTGTGTAAAGATAGTGAAGGTCGCCCGTTTGCGGACTGACCGCGACTCGTTGCCTCTCGGCAGCCGCATTGACCGTGCAGAATTTTGAGACTGGCGTTGACCTTTCGGTCGTGGCGATGATGATGCCATCCACGGCGCCGTTAAGTTCCCAGCTGCGTCCGCCGTCGGTCGAGCGGTTAAGCACGTAGTCGATATGTTCAGAGCCCTCTGCTTCGCCCACTCTGATGCGCTCGAATACCCGATAAATATTGCCGGTGCGCTCATCACGGACCAATTGATCAGCAAATTCTGCGACGTTTACCTCGGCAGCCGGTGCTGGATTGAGTCGCGCCACCACGGCTTCCAAGAGCTGATTGCCTTTCTCTTTACCGCTGCCGGAGCTAGCAGTGCCTTTCAAGGCCGATGCGCTCATGCTGCGACCGGTGATGAGTTCCACGTTTGTGGTGCTTTGAAAAGCCGCGAGGAGACTCAACTGCTGATTGGAATTTTGCAATGTCGAGCCGGCGTCCGCCCGATCACCTTTTGTGTTGTCCGGGCCGGTGGTTCCACTAGGGGAATGAAATCCCGGGGTTGGCTCGCAATGACACCAGGATGCGCCTTCAAGACGTGGTACGGAGCTGGTCAACTCCTTGCTCCAGCTTGTGCCGCCGTCTGTTGACCGCCAAACCATAACGGTCGCGTCGGGACCGCTGGAAACGGCGCTAAGGATCATGCTTTCCGCGTTGTTTGGATCGACGGAAATATCGATCCTTGCTCCAACTAGCGTCGCATCCGCCCGAGCGAGCGGATCATTGGCTTTCATCACGGTATCGGCAACGAGGATCGCGGTTCCCGGCCCTACCGCTGGCGCTTTAGAGGGTGTGCTCAACTCTGGGCGCCGCGAATCCTCTGGGTTGGAAAAATCGGCTCTGCCTCCGCCTTTGAGGAGAAACTCACGGCCTTCATTCGAAATCACAATGAGCGCCGCCGATACGATGGTGATCCCCATCGCTTGCGCAAAAAGAAATTTCATAAGTTTTCTCCAAAAAAATAATTTGCAAAAATGACCGCTCCGAAACGGGGGAGCCGGCGCACATTTTAAATTAGAATTTAATTAACGACTACTAACAATTGAAATCGGATGACTGATTTCAACGCGCTCGGCGCAGCGTAGCGGTTCGCGGCGCAGCACTGCACCTTGAAGAGCTGCTACGCTTAAGTTTTCAGGGAGAAGTAAGCGAAGGCTCTTTTACAGCACTACGACTTTTGTGCCGACACCAACTCGGCGATAAAGGTCGATGACATCCGCGTTCATCATCCGGATGCAGCCGGACGAAACAGCCTTGCCAATCGAATCCGGTTCATTTGTGCCATGGATGCGGAACAGCGTGTCCTTCTTTCCCTGGAACAAATAAAGGGCGCGCGCGCCAAGCGGGTTCTCGAGGCCGCCTTCCATTTCTTCCGGCAGTTCGGGGCGGCGTTTGAGCATATTCTTCGGCGGAATCCAGCGCGGCCATTCGGATTTGCGCCCGACATGGGCAACACCCTTCCATTCAAAGCCCTGCCGCCCAACGCCAATGCCATATTGTATGGCGTGCCCGTTCGCTTGCACGAGGTAAAGATGCCGGGACGTCGTGTTAATAACGATGGTCCCCGCTGGCTCGTTGGTGGGGTTTTCGACGACGGTCGCGGTCTTCTGATTGAAATTGACGCCGAGTTCCTCATCGCCATTGCCATAGCCATAGGGGCGGCTTCGCGGCGGCTCTCCATAGGGGTCATAATAAGGCTCGCCATAGGCATGCGAGCGTCCGCCATAAGGTGATGCGGGCGGGCTTACCGGGTCATAATATGACTCTGGGTAATTAGGGTACGCCGGATAGGCGGGGTAGGACGGATATCCGGGACGGCCATTCGATGGGTAGGTGGGATAGGCGTAGTAGCCGTCATAGTTATACCATTGCGCGGGGGCAGGAGCGACGGCGGCAAGAACAATCAAACACGCAAGCCCAAAAGCCGCTCCGTGCTTTAACTTAAAACAAGATCTACGCATTGAACTATGTGCATTAATAAGCTGGAGTTACTCACCTGGTCAGAAACGACGTCACCAGGCAAATGATTTGAAAGCAAAAAAAAGCTGGTTTGACAAGCAGCCAAACCAGCGGCGTCCCAAATAGCAAATAGGAGCAAGAGGACTAGATGACGACGACAGGCGCTCCGACCTTTACACGTTCATAAAGATCGACGATATCCTCGTTGAGAAGCCGGATACAGCCTGAAGAAACGGCCCGGCCAATCGTACTGGGCTCGTTGGTCCCGTGGATCCGGAACATCGTATCGCCGTGCTCGTTGTAAAGATACATAGCGCGGGCGCCGAGAGGATTGGCAACCCCGCCTTCCATGACCTCAGGCAGTTCCGGCCGCCGAAGGCGCATGGCGGCAGGCGGCGTCCAACTCGGCCATTCGGCGCGCCGCCCGATATGGGCCCGCCCGGTCCAGCCAAAGCCTTCGCGTCCCACGCCGACCGTGTAGCGCATTGCCTTGCCGCCTGGAAGCGAGAGATAAAGGTAGCGCTCCTTGGTATCGATGGTGATTGTGCCAACTCGCGCATGGGTCGGATCATCAACCACCACCCGCGTCCCCTGGAGATCGCGTTGCAGCTCTGATGGCCAGCTGACTTGCTGCGCCTGCCGGTCCATCAGGCCCGCCGGAGAGCCCCCGTCAAAAGCCTGCGCGCCCGTAGCGATTAGGCTGCCCATGGCCGCGCAAGCGAAAAGACATAACTTCCCCACCCCCAACTTCCCCATCTGTTCGATTCCCTCTCTCGAATCTTGATAATTAAGCTTACCGCTTCGTTAACGCCTCAGCTGTGCGTTTTGTTCCACGACAACAGTCAAGATGATTCTTTTGTTTAGGAAATCGGGCGTGGAAGGACGCAAGACGGCAGCTGTTAGGGCCTCGGCCAGGAGAAATCGTCGGCGCGGCCGGGTTTTGGGACGAGCGGTTTGCCTTGCCGCAATGTTTGGTCGACGAGGTTGCGCGCCTCATTCTTCGCGGCCGGCGGACCCACGGAAGTCTTCGCGAGCTCCGCACCCGCCGCCGAGGGTGGAGAAGTCAAGGAAAGGACGGGGCCCGCGGCCGGTTTTTCCGCTGGTGGCACGGGCTGCTCCGGCAGAGCCGAAACATCGGCGGGCGTTGCTTCCTCGCCGGGGCCATTGGCCGGAGCGGCTGGCGAGGGTGCCACTGCATCCGGCGTGGGTTTCGGCAGCACTTCATCGAGTCTGCGGCGGATATCAGGCTCAACAAAATGAGCGAGCTTGCGCGCACCGGCCCGCGTAAAATGCACGCCGTCGACGGAGCGCAGCTTGACCGTCTGCCCGTTGATATCGGGGCCGAAAACGCTGTACTGCCCTGACTCGTCGGCGAAGGCTTCCCATAGGTCGATAAAAGTAGCACCGGCCTTCTCGGCGCTCGCTCGATAAATCTTATTGAAATTAACGGCGTCGGCGGAGAGATGAGGGCTCTTAAATATCGGTAAGCCAACCCAAATCAGCGGGATATTTTTTTCCCGGAACATCGCCGCGATGGCCTCGATGCGTTGCTCATAGGCCGCCTGCCATTCGGGCGATCCCGGCTCAAAGGTTCCTGATGCATCGTGCAAGGCCTGCCTATCGTTACTGCCGATGAGCATGACCGCGAGATCTATCTTTTCGTCGCTCGCCAGCATATCTTGCGTGGCCTTAACCCAGTCGTAGAAGTCATCGCGCACAAGGCCGGAGTTCTCTTTCGCCTTATGGACAATGGCGACTTCCGGCCGGTTCTCGAAGGCCTCATTTAGCCCTTGTGCGAGCATCGCCCCGAGGCTATCGCCAAGGACGGCGACAAAGAAACTCGGCGCCGCCGCCGGGTGCTGATCTGGCGTCTTCTCCGCCTCCCTCTCCTTGGCTCTCTCCGCGTGGCGGCGCATGGGCCTCTCGGCCGCCCAGTAATTGGAGCGGCGGCGCCCCCACTCGGGCGGTGCGCCCCCCCTGTGGAACTCGGAAGAAGGCTTGGCAACGCGGCTCGGGGGCGGGTGGAAAAATTGCTCAAACCAAGCGAAGGGATCGCCTTGGCTATGCGCCGGAGACGTGAGCCCGGGACAAAACACCAGCATCGGCGCCATGAGCAAGGGCGCCGCGAGATTGAACAAAACGCGCCGCAGGCGGCCCGCCAGAGTGTCTTCTCTCACCATCCGCGCCATCTTATCGTACGTGGGGGCCGAATGCACGTCCCGACCGCGGCTTGGAAGCTCGGGTTGGCGATTTCCATCTTGCCGCGAAGGGCAGCGGCCACCACAAGCGATGGCGAGGACAAGCGCTCTTTTTATAGCTCTCGATGCCTTTCCAGTTTGCCTTGTGCGGTCTAGGCTGGACATTTTCCATGCGCTGGTACCGCGCTGATGCTGGCCGTTGCGAATTTTTTGTTTTGGAGCGAAGCGCTGGCCTATGTCGTTGGCGGGGTGGCTCTCCTTGCAGCCTTCTATTTTCTCCGGGAAGTTTTCTTAATATTGCGGAACCGGCGGCAAGTGTTTCGAAGCGCCAACGGCCTCGGCCTTGATGCTGGTTCGGACGATCTAGTCAGCAAGGCTGCGGTTACGGCGGGTTTGGACCCGGTTACGTCCTACCCTCCGCTCCGCCCGCGGGTGTTATCCGACCCCGGGCTATTACCGCTCGTCGTCCTCTCCGGGGTCGCGGGTGCCGGGGCTGGCCTCATCTGCGGGTTCTTCCGCCAGCTCTTGCAAATCCTTGACGGGCTGCGCCAGCTCGTTCCCGAACATTTCTCGGCGCATCCTCTCGCCGGCGCGAGCCTCCTCGTTATCGGAGCGGCGGCGGCGGGCGCGATCAGCGTGGGACTCGTGCGGCGCTTCAGCGAAAATGCCGCAGGCAGCGGAATCCCGCATGTCGAGGCTGTCATCAGCGGCGAACTGCCGCCTGCCTCCTTACCCTTGTTGCCTGTGAAATTTTTTGGCGGCCTCATATCTATTGGCGCTGGCTTTGCGCTTGGGCGCGAGGGGCCCTCCGTGCAAATGGGGGCGACTTTCGCGCATCTTCTCGGCAAAGCTTTCGGGCGCAATGAGGATGATTGCCGCTCGCTACTCGCAGCGGGTGCCGGCGCAGGCCTCGCGGCGGCGTTCAACGCGCCCTTCGCCGGCGCGGTTTTTGTCCTTGAGGAACTCACCAGAAAATTTGCGGCGAGGGATGCCATCACCGCCCTGGGGGCGTCGGGCAGCGCCATCGTCGCCGCGCGGCTTTTTACCGGCCCCGCGCCCGATTTTTCGGTCGCGGCGTTGCCTTTTCCATCTTTGACCGACAATCTCCTTTGCATCGGCCTTGGTGCCATCGCGGCCTTGGTGGGAGTCCTCTATAACCGCCTCCTTATCAAAGCGTTGGATATATCGGCCCGGCTCACCAGCTTGCCTCCGGAGGCGCGGGCGGCGCTCGTTGGCGTCGTGGTGGGCGCCGTCGCATGGATTGCCCCGAGCCTTGCCGGTGGCGGCGACGTGCTGACGCAAGCAGTCCTTGCGGGCCACGCCGCAATTGCTTTCCTCCCTCTTCTTTTTATGATGCGGCTTCTATTGGGCGCGGCTTCCTATGCGGCCGGAACGCCCGGCGGGATCTTCGCGCCGCTCTTGGCCCTTGGCGCGCAGCTCGGAGCCTTCTTTGGCGAGGTCTTTCACTGGGGAGCAGCGGATCCCACCCTCCATGCGGTTGCCTTCGCCCTTGTGGGCATGGCGGCACTATTTACGGCGGTGGTGCGCGCGCCCCTGACGGGAATGATCCTCGTCACGGAGATGACGGATAACTCGACCGAGCTATTGCCGATGCTCGCCGCCTGTTTCGCGGCGATGGCGGTTTCGACCTTGCTGAGAGAACCGCCGCTCTACGATACGCTCAAGGAGCGCGCGGTGGCGCAGGCGCTCAAGAAAGAGGGGGCAAGCGAAAATCCAAAGAAGGTGCGCGTCTAAACAACGCCTTGGCGGATTTGACCGGCTGGCTTTTGCCAACCCATTTCCTCTTGCCCGCGGGCTTGGCGCGTGCCAATGGGGCGCATGCTCTCTAACGTCACAACGACATCAGTTTCTTTATCAGCGACGGCCGCCAAGCCGGCGCCCACAATTTCCTTCGTCTCGCTCGGCTGCCCGAAGGCCCTTGTCGATAGCGAGCGGATCATCAGCCGCCTGCGCGCCGAAGGCTATGAGATCGGCAGAAGGCACGAGAGCGCCGACGCGGTCATCGTCAACACCTGTGGCTTTCTCGATAGCGCCAAGGCGGAGTCGCTTGCCACGATCGGCGAGGCGCTCAAGGCAAACGGCAAGGTCATCGTCACCGGATGCATGGGCGCCGAGGCAGGAGAGGTCTTGGAGCGATACCCCGACCTACGGTGGATCAGCGGGCCGCAAGATTTTTCTTCCGTCATGCAGGCGGTGCATGAAGCCGTGGCGCCGCCGCATAATCCCTTCCTCGACCTTTTGCCCCCGCAGGGCATCAAGCTCACGCCGCGCCATTATGCCTACTTAAAAATCTCGGAAGGCTGCAATAATCGCTGCAGCTTTTGCATCATCCCAAAACTGCGTGGCGATCTGCGCTCGCGGCCCACCGCCGATGTGCTACGTGAGGCCGAAAAGCTCGTCGCGGCGGGTGTCAAGGAGCTTCTCGTCATCTCGCAGGATACGAGCGCCTATGGCGTCGATTTAAAATATGCCGAGAGCACTTTCGAAGATCGCTCCTTGCGGGCAAAATTTCTCGATCTTGCCCGCGAATTGGGAAACCTCGGCGTCTGGGTCCGCCTCCACTATGTCTATCCCTATCCGCATGTCGACGAGGTGGTCGAGCTCATGGCGGCGGGAAAAATTTTGCCCTATCTCGACATCCCCTTTCAGCACGCAAGTCCCAAAATCTTGAAGGCGATGCGGCGGCCTGGCGACCGCGAGAAAATCTTGGAACGCATCGCGCGATGGCGGGCCGCATGCCCGGATCTGACATTGCGCTCGACCTTCATCGTCGGCTTTCCCGGCGAGAGCGAGGAGGATTTTGAGATCCTTCTTGATTGGCTTGATGAAGCGAAGATCGACCGCGCCGGGGCCTTCAAATATGAGCCTGTGAAGGGCGCCGCCGCCAATGATCTCGGCCTTCCCTTCGTGCTGCCTGATGTGCAGGAGACACGCTACCGCTGCTTCATGGAGCGGGCCCAAAGGATCAGCGCCCGCAGATTGAAGGAGAAGGTGGGAAAACGCCTGCCTGTTATTATTGATGACGGCGGCGCACGCGGCGGTGTTGGCCGCAGCAAGGGGGATGCGCCGGAAATCGACGGCAAGGTGCATATTTTTTCGCGCCGGCCGTTACGGGATGGGGATATTGTGAGCGTGAAGATCGAGCGCGCGGATGTGTATGATCTTTATGGGATGGCGGTCTAACGAGGAGCGTGACATATGCGCAGCCCGATTCTCGCGCCCGTGATTGCCCTCGTCCTATGGACCTTCGTCATGTGGGCGTGGCTCTACGCGACGCGCATCCCGGCCATCCGCAAAAACAAAATCGCCTTGGATCCGCAGGCCATGAAAGAGGCGTTCAGTGCACAGATCCCGCCAAATGTCCGCTGGAAAGCCGATAACTACAATCATCTCTTAGAGCAGCCGACGCTCTTTTATGCGGTGGCGCTCACTTTGGCGCTTCTCGACGCCGGCGCCGGGGCGAATTGTGCTTTGGCTTGGATGTACGTCGGCTTGCGGGTGATCCACAGCCTCATTCAAGCACTGGTTAACATTATTATCATCCGCTTCGCGGTGTTCATGGTTGCCTCAGTTGTGCTTCTTATTATGGCGCTCCGCGCGGCGATTTTGGTGTTTTAGGAGGTTACCTGTACACTTTTGTCTCAATCTTCAGACAAAATAGGCGGAAGCTTTTTCCAAGATGTTATGTCTGGTTTTTTGCAAAAATATCATAAGCAATCTCAAAATAGGATGGCGTGGCTTTGAAGACTTCCATTTCTTCTTGATCGAAAGGAAGCGTTCTAGTTTAAAACTGCCGTTGCTAGAATCGACGTGATACAGAGCGATAGTACGCATATCCTTGAGCAGCCTAACAATGCTTGTGATAACTGAGCCATCACACTTTAATCCAAAATGCACGCCAGTTATTGGAAAACTTTTATCAAATGCACCACTTTTAGCTGTGATATCTCGCCACTCCCTTTCGTACCTCCATTGCGAAGCTTTTGAAAAAAAATACTGTGTATGTACCCGCTGCTCAGCCTCTTGGGAGCCGCGGAGTTTCCACTCGACAAGTTCACTGGCTTTAATGCTCCCTTGTGAGCGGTAATCTACAGGGCCCAAGGTAGGGTGCTGAACCGCTGATGTATCGTATTCAATACATAGTCCGCGATGCTGATCAGCATAGTGACTCCACATAAGGGGCGAATTCCAAGTTTCAGAGAGGCACAAAACGCCTTTTGTCTCCCATTCCGAGTCTAGGCTCTCCTTGATTTCACACGCTAAGGATTTTTTATAGCAGTCCTCCTGATTTTTGCCAGATTCACGATGCTCATCCCAGGCGAACCAGCGGCACCCTTGGATTTTTTCGTGAGCAGCTTCCTCGGAGTGCGTCTGGAGAAGAAATTTAGCGCAAAGCTTTTCCAAAGAGCCGACATCGACGTCAATCTCAATGTTGGGCTTACAATCTAGTGGATCATTGAAATTTTTTGGTTCGCAGTAGAATACCTCTGCTTCAGTCAGTGCACGAAGCGCAAAGACGCCAAACGGGCAATATTTATAGAGCTTTGGAGGAGGCCGCTTGATTGTCATCGTTGCAAAATGAAGAAGGCTAAAAAGGGAGGGAGCAGAAATTCATTAGAACTATTTGGAAAAATTGGTAGATTTTATCAAATGTCAAAGACCGGGGCAACCTTGCGCAAATCCCTTCCCTGGTCCAAATAAGGGCCGGGAGGTTGGCGGTGGACGCACCACTCGCCAACCGGGTCAGGTCCGGAAGGAAGCAGCCCTAACGAGACCGGGCGGGTCTCTGTCCAACCTCCCACTTTCATCCTACTCTCGAATTTTGCTACTCTAGCACCGGGGGCGAAGCCAAAGCTTCTCCCAACTCCACCGCTGCGAGCTCTATGGAAACGCCGCCGAACGTCAACGATGAGGCCGCCCCCAGTTTGGGATTGGGCACGTCCGCAGGGGCCAAGGCGCAAAACTCGCCCTACCGCGTCCTTGCCCGAAAATACCGCCCGGCGCGGTTCGAGGACCTCATCGGCCAGGGGGCGATGGTCAAGACGCTGTCCAACGCGTTCGGTCTCAATCGCATTCACCAAGCCTATATCCTGACCGGCGTGCGCGGCGTCGGCAAGACGACAACGGCGCGCATCCTGGCACGTGCCTTCAACTATGAGCTTCCTCGCGACGGCGCAGAGCCGCCCGTGACGAAGCCGACGATCCACATGCCAAAACTCGGGACACATTGCCAGGCGATCATCGACTCGCACCATGTCGATGTCATTGAGATGGACGCCGCCTCCCATACCGGCATCGACGATGTGCGCGAGATCATCGAGAGCGCCCGCTACAAACCCGTCATGGCGCGCACGAAAGTCTTTATCATCGACGAAGTGCACATGCTCTCGAAGCAGGCGTTCAACGGGCTCCTGAAAACCCTCGAGGAGCCGCCGGACCATGTAAAATTTTTATTCGCGACGACGGAAATCGAGAAAGTTCCGGTGACGGTGCGCTCGCGCTGCCAGCGGTTTGACTTGCACCGGGTCGAGGCGGATCTCCTTGTCAATTATCTCGCCACGATTTGCGACAAGGAGAATGTCGAGGTCGAGGCCGAGGCGCTGGGTCTCATCGCGCGGGCCGCCGAAGGCTCGGTGCGCGACGCGCTCTCGCTCCTCGACCAGGCCATCGCGCACGCCGCGAGCGAGCCCCAAGGCGCGATCACTGCGGAAGTTTTGCGCGCGATGCTCGGCCTGGCCGACCGCAGCCGCGTCATCGACCTCTTCGAAATGCTCATGCGCGGCGAAATGGCGGCGGCGCTCGATATTTTGAAAGATCTCTACGACTGCGGCGCCGATCCGGCGGAGGTGCTGGCAAGTCTTGCCGAATTCACCCATCTCGTCACCCGCCTGAAAATCGTGAAAGAGGCGGCACAAGACCGTTCGCTGACACCGGAAGAGAGGACGCGCGGGCAAAAATTCGCGCAAACCCTGCCGATGCCGATTCTGAGCCGCGCCTGGCAGATGCTGCTCAAGGGTCTTCGTGAAGTGCGGGAATCAACGCACCCCCTCGCCGCCGCCGATATGGTGCTTGTCCGCATTGGCTTTGCCGCCGATCTGCCAACCCCGGATGAACTCTTGCGCAAGCTGCAATCCAAGCCAGAGGCCGCGCGACAGGATGCCACGGCGCCAACTCCTTCTTCCGCCGGCCCCGTGTCGCTGGCGGCGCCGGTGTCCACGGCGATGCCCGCGCCGCGTGAGTCGGCGCCCACACCCGCCATGGCGCTCAATTCCTTCGAAGATGTGGTGGCGTTTGCCGGGGCTCGCCGCGACATCCAAATGAAACTGGCGCTCGAACGTGATGTCCGGCTGGTGCGTTTCGAGCCGGGTCGGATTGAGATTGCGGTAACGCCTTCGGGCTCGCCCCAGCTCGCGCCCACACTGGCGCGCCGCTTGCTGGAATGGACTGGAAGCCGCTGGATGGTCGCCGTTTCGAATGCCGAGGGCGGCCCAAGCCTAAAGGAACAGAAAGAAGCGAAGGCGCAAGCGTCTCTTTCAGGAATTCGTGCCGAGCCTCTCGTCAGGAGCGTGCTTGCTGCCTTTCCGGGGGCTGAGATCGTCGCGGTGCGCCCCGCGGCGGCGCCCGTGATAGAGTCGTCCGACTCGGGCGACGAAATCGCTTTCAACGACACCAATTCTGTGGAAGACGAATTTTAGCGGATATCTCCCCTCTTCCCAGCTCGCCGCGGCCATTAAGGAAAAGCAAATGCGCGACATGTTCGGTTTGATGAAGCAAGCCCAGGCCATGCAGGAGAAGATGCAGGCCCTGCAGGCGGAGATGGAGAAGATCGAGGTCGAGGGGCAGGCAGGCGGCGGCATGGTGCGGGTGACCCTCACCGCGAAGGGGCAAATGAAGGGACTTTCCATCGATGATCAGCTTATCAAGCCGGATGAAAAAGTGATCCTCGAGGATCTGATCATCGTCGCCCATGAGGATGCGCGGCGCAAGGCCGAGCGCGTGATGGAAGAAAAAATGAAAGAAGTCACCGGCGGGCTCGCTCTGCCGGCGGGTATGAAATTGCCATTTTGAAGGCGATGGCGTGAGGGCGAAACGCCATGGTGGAACGGGTCACCGGCCCGGAAATCGAGCGCCTCATTCAATTGCTAGCCCGCCTGCCGGGGCTCGGGCCGCGCTCGGCGCGCCGCGCCGCTCTTCACCTCATCCGTAAGCGAGAAGAGCTTCTCCTTCCTCTGACCCAAGCCTTCGCTTGCGCCTCTGAAAAAATCGTCACCTGCAAGATCTGCGGCAACATCGACAGCCGCGATCCCTGTACGCTATGCCGTGACGAGCGGCGGGAGCGTTCTACGCTGATCGTCGTCGAGACGGTTGCGGATCTGTGGGCGCTCGAGCGCGCCGAAGTTTTGAGCGCCCACTACCACGTGCTCGGCGGCACGCTCTCGCCCCTCGATGGCATCGGCCCCAGCGACCTCAACCTTGCCTCCCTTCCCGGTCGCGTCGCGAAGGATGAGGTGAAGGAGGTCATACTGGCGCTCAACGCCACGGTCGATGGACAGACGACGGCGCATTACGTTACGAAACTTCTCTCCGCTCTTGAAGTCAAGATCACGAGGCTGGCGCACGGTGTTCCGGTTGGTGGCGAGCTCGATTACCTCGACGAAGGCACGCTCACCGCCGCCATCCGCAGCCGCACGGCGTTTTGAAGGCCTGACGCAATATCGTCTTGGCAGGGCTTTACTGAGCTTCCGCAAGGCCAAGTCCTTCTACGGCCAGCTTTTCGACTGGCAGCCCGAGGACAGGGAAATGGGGCCGGGCTTCACCTACACAATGGTTCGTGGTTGGCGAAGGCACCGTCGGCGGCATGATGAAAACGTCTGCGCCCGGCGTTCCGACCGCCTGGCTGCCCTACGCGCTTGTCGATGATGTCGAAGTGGCGACGAGGAAAGCGAAATCGCTGGGCGCGACCGTCATGAAGGATGTGACGGAAGTGCCGGATGCCGGCGTTTTCTATCGTCCTCGATCCGACTGGCGCCGCTATCGGTCTTTGGCAGCCAAAAGGAAAATGGGACGCTGAGCCCGCCGCAGAGCGCTATTCCGCAGCGCGTTCGAACGGCGCCCCGCAGATCTCCGTGAAGGGCGTCGCGAAATCCAGGCGGTCGATCCTGGCGCCGCGGCGGCCTATCTTGCCCGTCGATGTGAGGATTTGATCAACATCGGCCTGAGCGCTTCTGAAGTGCGCGTCGAGCTTGGCGACGCGTGCGCTGAGGCGCTCCACCTCATCGACGAGATAACGCACCTCCGCTTGGATGACATGCGCCTCGTCCCGCACCCGCGCGTCGCGCACAATCGCCTGCATCACCTGAACGGCCATCGTCAGAAGCGATGGCGAAACGATGATGACGCGGCTATGGTGTGCCTTCTGAATGAGATCATCGAAGTATTCGTGAAGGTCGGCGAAAAGCGCCTCCGACGGCACGAACAGCATGGCGACATCTTGGGTTTCCCCAGGCAAGAAATATCGGTCGGCGATGTCCTTGATATGTTTCCCGACATCGGCGCGCACACGCGCCAAGGCCTGCTTGCGCGTCTCCTCGTTCAAGGCTTGCCGCAAGGCCGTAAAGGCTTCGAGCGGAAATTTTGCGTCGATAATCATCACCCGCGGATCACCAGGGAGGCGGATCGCACAATCGGGCCGCGTATTGTTGGATAAGGTGTATTGGAATTCGAAGGCGGCAGCGGGTAGGCCGTCTTTTATGATGGCTTCGAGGCGGCCTTGGCCAAAGGCGCCGCGCGCTTGCTTGTTGGCGAGAATGTCTTTGAGGCCGACCACTTCTTCCGTCAGCGCCGCCACTCGCGCCTGCGCCGCGTCGATCACCGCCAGTCTTTCGTTGAGTTTGCTGAGCTGCTCACCCGCTGTGCGGCCCGAGGCCTCAAGACCGGCGCCGAGGCGGCTACCGACAACATCAAGACGGTCGGCCACGAGTCTCGCGAGATCTGCCTGGCGCGAGCCCAAAACTTCGGCAACACTGTGAACCGATCCCGCGAGCCCGGCGTTTTGCCGCGACAAGTCTTCGAACGCCCGCGTCAGATCACGCCGGCGCTCGAGACGCAAGCGGGACAGCAAGCTCCAGGCGATGACCATGAGCAAGACGAGCGCAAGGCAAGTGGCGCCGAGCATGAGATCGGCAACCGCGATTGGTGTGCCATCGAGCCTGAAGAGGACGCGCTCCATCGGGCCCTCTCTAACTGATTCGGCAGGCGATGGGAACGAATAATGAACGCCAGCAGACCCCGGGGGTGAGCGCAGGAGGACGGCCGAGCCTCTTCCGCTGGCGTCATGTCCTGCGGCGGCTCCGCGGCCGGCGCGGCACCGGCATTCGCCTGATGCGCTATGTTCTGCGCATCCCCTACGACGCCGCGCTGAAATTTCTGCAACACGATGGCTGGGCCATCGCCAGCTATATCGCCCTCGCGATCCTCACGTCGCTCTTTCCCTTCCTCATTTTCGTGACGGCTCTTGCCGGCTTCTTCGGCACGAAGGCCCTCGCAAACGAAGCCGCCAACCTCCTTTTGCAAACATGGCCGCAACAAGTCGCCGCGCCGATCGCCCATGAAATCCATAACGTCTTGACGAATGCGCGAAGCGGAGCTTTGACCCTCGGCGTCGTTCTGGCAATTTATTTCTCATCGACCGGCGTCGATGCTTTGAGGATTGGCCTCAATCGCGCCTATGGTGCGAAAGATAACCGCAGCTGGTGGCTGTTACGGATCGAGTCGATTGCGTATGTCTTTATTGGCGCGTTTTCTCTCCTGACACTGGCTTTCCTTGTCGTCCTCGCGCCGCTTCTATGGTCATTGGTCCTCAAGATTGCTCCGCATTTCGAATCCATGGAGCAGCTCGTCAATTTTAGCCGCTTTGCCATCGCAACCATCGTGCTGCTTTTGGCTCTTATTCTGTCCCATAAATTTCTGGCGTCCGGGGGGCGGACGTTGCGCGAGATTGCTCCAGGCGTCTTATTGACATTCGGTTTATGGGTTGCCGCGGGTGTCGCATTCGGCTCCTACATCGCCGAATTTGCCCGCAACTATATTTCGACCTACGCGGGCCTTGCCTCCGTCATGATCGCCCTCGTGTTCCTTTATATGATCGCCGCGATCTTCATCTTTGGTGGCGAACTCAATGCGGCGATCCTGCGCAGCCGGCAGGAAAAGCGCCCTCCACCCCTCTTCCAGTGGCCTTATTGACCGTTAGCGTTACCGCGTTTCGTCAGGTATGGCGTGGGTGGCCTGGGCCATTTGCCAGGCTGCCATAATTCTGTAAGATGACCGAAAAACTGGGTCAAAACAATGTGTTGGAATGGGGAGGCGTCGGCGGTCCTGGCCGCGACGGGGGTGGCGAGCGCGGCTTACTCCGCCTTGAAACGCGACCCGGAACCTGCCGCCCTTTGGGCTTGCCTCCTTTATTTCTCCTCCATGGAAGTGTTGCAGGCTGTTAGCTATACGGTCGTCAATCAATGCGCCAGCCCGCTCAATCAGATCCTGACGCTGTTCGGCTATCTGCACATCACCTTTCAGCCGTTTTTCATAAATGCCGTCGCCCTCTATTTCATGCCGAAGAATGCGGCCGCGAAAATTGCTCCTTTCGCTTACACCTTTTGCTTCATAGGCGCGATTTGCATGCTCGTTCAGCTCTATCCCTTTGCCTGGGCGGGGGCGTGCGAGCCCGGCCGGCCGCTGTGCGGGAAGCTCCTTTGCACCGTGCGCGGCGAATGGCATTTGGCCTGGCTCGTCCCCACCAACGGCATTGGCAATAGCCTAACTTACATCGACTGGCTAGGAAACGGCTATCCCGCCTATCTTCTGACCGCCTTTGCCATGCCCGCCCTTTACGGCAGCTGGCGATTCATTCTCTTTTCTTATCTCGCGGGTCCCTTCGCGGCGCATCACACAACATCCAACATCAATGAATGGCCGGCCGTCTGGTGCCTCTTTAGCATCGGCCTTTGCCTCACCATCATCAAGACGCCACTTCGCCATCACCTCTATATTGTCACACCTTGGTGGCATTTCCGCGCTTGGTTGCATGGCGCGCGGCTGCGGCTAAAGTCGCCGAGTGCACGATGGCGCTCGGCTTCGAGAGCGCGACCTGGATAGTTGAGCAAAGCTGGAGACCCCGCGATGAATGCTTGCGCAAAACCCTGCTCTGATCGGAAATGGCCGCACCCGCTGCGGCCTTCGTCTCGCTGGCGCGGTCTGTTCGCCGCTGGCGTTCTAGCGGCGAGCGTCTCGGGCTGCGGCTACAATACAATCCCGACGCTCGAAGAACAGGCCAAGGCCCGCTGGGCTGACGTGCAAAATCAATATCAGCGGCGCGCTGACCTCATCCCGAATTTGGTTGCAACCGTACAAGGCTATGCCAAGCAGGAAAAGGAGGTGTTGACCTCGGTCATTGAGGCGCGCGCGAAAGCAACCTCCGTGAGAGTCGATGCCTCGCAATTGAGCGATCCCGAAAAACTCAAGCAGTTCCAGGAGGCGCAGGCGCTGCTATCAGGGGCACTCGGCCGGCTGTTAGCGGTCAGCGAAAACTACCCGGATCTCAAATCCAATCAAAATTTCCTTGCCCTGCAATCGCAGCTCGAAGGCACCGAGAACCGCATCGCTGTGGCACGGCGCGATTACATTGAAGCCGTCAGGAACTTCAATTTGAGCTTAAGAACTTTCCCCACTCTCCTGTGGGCAGCGACCTTGTTTCGGAGCGAAAAACCCATGGCGGAGTTTAGTGCCAGCGAGGCGGCACAGGCGCCGCCGCAAGTGAAATTCTGATGCTTGCGAACGAGCGGCGCGCGGCGCGCCGTTCGCGGTTCGCCGCGACTGCGAGGTCGTCCTGCCTCATCGTCGTGATGTTACTGGCTGGCCCCTGCACCAGCTTGGCGCTGGCCTATGCCTTTCCGCCCTTAAGCGGGCGGGTTGTTGACGCGGCGCATGTGATACCTCAGGGCGTCGTCGATCGGCTGACCGCAAAACTCGCCGTGCTCGAGGAAAAATCCGGAATTCAGCTCGTCGTCGCAACGGTCAATTCCCTTGGCGGAGATGAGATCGAGCCCTACGCCAATGCCCTCTTCCGCGCTTGGGGACTGGGCGAAAAAGCAAAGAACAACGGTGTCTTGCTCCTCATTGCGCCGAATGAGCACAAGGCGCGCATCGAGGTCGGCTATGGACTCGAAGGCACGCTGACCGATGCTCTATCGAAAATCATCATCACCAATGCCATGGCGCCGCGTTTCAAGCAGGGCGATTTTGGCGGCGGCATCGAGCGCGGCGTCGATGACATCATTACCGTTTTAACGACCGATTCCTCCGAATGGCAGAAGCGCCCGAACCTTCGTGTCGAGAGCGAGGATTCGACGTTTGATGAGCTTGGCCCTTGGATCGCGCTCGCCCTCTTCATTTTGCTGTTTTATTTCATGACGCCGCCGCGTGAACGCGGCAACCTTCTCTCATTCCTGCTCGGTATGATGATGAGCTCGGGCCGCGGCGGTTATGGTGGCCGCACCTATGATGGGGGTCGCGGTGGCTGGGGCGGTGGCGGCGGCTGGTCAGGCGACGGCGGCTTTTCAGGCGGCGGGGGCTCGTCGGGCGGCGGCGGCGCCTCGGGGAGCTGGTGATGGTTAATCTTTCGCACTCCGATCAGCAGCGTGTCAGCGCCGCAATCAAGGAGGCGGAGGCGCGAACAGCAGGCGAGATCGTCTGCGTCTTGGCGCGCTCTTCTTCCGATTATCGCGCTTACGCAACAGCCTGGTCGGCGCTCACGGCGCTGATCGCGCCTTGGCTTTTAATGGCCCTAACGCAACTCTCCGTTCGTGAGATTTTTCTCGCGCAAATCATCCTTTTCACCGCCCTCTTTGTTCTTTTCTCTCAGCCCCGCCTCGGCCGTATGCTGGTCCCGCGCCGCGCTCGCCGGGCGCAAGCTCACCGCGCTGCTGCCGAGCAATTCATGATCCGCGGCATGGCGCGCAAAAAAAATCGCGCCGCCGTTTTGATCTTTGTCTCGCTAGCCGAACACTACGCGCGTATCATCGCCGACGATGGAATTTCCGCCAAGGTCGACCAATCCGTCTGGCAAGAGGCGATCGACGCGCTTCTACTTTGTGCGTCAGAGGGGAGAATCGCAGAGGGCTTTGTCACCGCCGTTGAGAAGTGCGGGAGAGTGTTGGGAGAGCATTTTCCGCCACGCCCCGATGGCGAGGATCAGCTTCCCGACAAGATTTATCTGATCTAAGCCTGCCTAATTGAGTTTCCTCTTCGGCCTTTCGGGCGAACGCAAGCCAGGAGACCGCTCGGCGCCCCTTATTCCCCCGGAACAACCGCTGGCGTCTCCGAAGCAACGTGGCGGCGGACGAGATTTGCGCCAGCCCCCCAAGGCAGGCGAATAAACGCCAACGCGCCGGTCAATGAAATCGCCGCCGTCGTCATGAACGCAAAGCGGAAATGCTCGAGAGCGAAAGCATCCCGGCTGGGGTCGAGCAGGGCAAAGCCCTGCAAAGCCCCCGCGCCCGCGGCGATCCCGACGCTGAGCGACAGTTGTTGCGCCACCGCCGAGAAGCTCACGGCGCGGCTCATTTTGTCAGGCGGAATATCGGCGAAGGCGATGGCGTTGAGCGCGGTGAACTCGAGCGAGCGGATAAAGCCGCTGACAAGCAAAAAACCCATCATGTATGCAAGTGGCGTCGCCGGCGTAAATAAGCCGTAGCATGCGAAAAAAGCCGAGCTCAAAACTGCGTTGTAGACGAGAACCCGGCGGAAGCCGAAGGTGCGCAGGATTGGCGCCGCCGTTCCCTTCATGGCCATGGCGCCAACAGAGGCGATGAAGGTCACCGATCCCGATTGGAAGGGGTTCATGGCAAAACTCGTTTGCAGCATCAGCGGCAGCAGAAAGGGGATGGCGCCGATGCCGATGCGGAAGAGGGAACCGCCGGTGACGCTCGTCTGGAAAGTTTTGACGCGCAGCAAATCGAGATCGATGAGCGGGAATTGGGTGCGGCGCGCATGGAAAGCATAAAGCCCCAGGGCGAAGAGGCCAGCGCTTCCCATGAGCAGCGCGATCTGCCATGGCACGAGGCCGCGGCCAGCGCCGCCAAGCCCGAAAAGCACAAGAGCGAGCCCAAACCCGCAGAGGAAAAACCCGAGTATATCGAAAGGCCAGAAGACCTTTTCGCCAGTCTCCTCAATGAACGCTGTCGCCAGTATAAGTCCGATGATCCCGATCGGGACGTTGATCCAAAAAATCCAGCGCCAATGAAAATAGGTGGTGATGAAGCCGCCGAGCAGCGGTCCCGCGAGCGGGCCAAGAAGCGCCGGTACAGTGAGCCAGGAGAGCGCGTTGACGATCTCGCTCTGTTCGACGGAGCGCAAAAGCACGAGCCGTCCGACCGGTACCATCATGGCGCCGCCCAAACCTTGTACCGCACGCGCAGCGACAAGTTCTGGCAGATCCGATGAGAAGCCGCAGGAGATCGAGCCAAGGGTAAAGACGATGATCGCCAGGCGAAAGATGTTGCGCGCGCCAAAATGGTCGGCGGCCCAGCCGCTCGCGGGAATGAAAATTGCCAGAGAAAAGAGATAGGAGGTGAGGGCGAGTTTTAGCGAGATGGGATTTTCATGAATTTCGCGAGCGATCTCCGGAAGCGATGTCGAGATGACGGTGGAATCGAGATTTTCCATGAAAAGCGCGCAGGCGACGGTGAGCGCCGAAACGAAATAAGATGGCAAACGCAAACTCCGGTTGAGATCTTAAAACAAACTCAATGACTAAGGCGAAGGTAGTTACTTGAAAAGGATTTGCCACTTCAGAAGAGAGAAGGGTGGCCAGTTGCTTTCCACCAAACTTAATTTTGGCCGGACAATTTCGCGTGACCCGCCAGGTAGCTGGCCGCGCGCTATGGCAGGGGCAAGCGGGAGGAAGGACACACCTTCCTTTGCGGCGCAGCACCCGCCGTGCTATGAGCCCAGCCAATTTTTGACCGGCGCAAATGTTGCAGCCTGAGGCACGGCTCGCGCTGGACAGGAAATCCGGCGCCCCGAGCGCGAGCACGGAGACGGCATGGCTGAGATCACCCGAGAACCCTTGCGGGAAGCGTTGACCTTCGATGACGTGTTGCTCCTGCCTGGGCATTCATCCGTGTCGCCAGGCACCGCCGAGCTCAAAACAAGGCTGACTGCGCAAATCAGCTTGAATATCCCGATCGTCTCCTCGGCGATGGATACCGTGACGGAGGCGAGATTGGCCATCGCCTTGGCGGAGGCGGGGGGCATCGGCGTCATCCACCGCAACCTCACTCCAGCCGAACAAGCCGAGGAAGTGCGCAAGGTCAAGCGCTACGAAAGCGGCATGGTGGTCGATCCCATCACCATCTTTCCGGATGAGACGCTCGCCGATGCCTTGGCCTTGATGCGCCGCCACGGCATTTCCGGCATCCCCGTCGTCGAGCGTGGGATGGGCGGCAAGCCGGCGCGCCTGTGCGGTATCTTGACGAATAGGGATGTGCGCTTCGCCGATGACCCGCTACAGCCCGTCAGCGAATTGATGACGAAGAATCTGATCACCGTCCGGGAAGGCGTGAGTGAAGCCGAAGCCCGCCGCCTATTGCATCAGCACCGGCTGGAAAAACTCATTGTCGTCGATGACCAGTTCCGCTGTGTCGGTCTCATCACCGTCAAGGACATGGAAAAGTCGACGATGCATCCTTTCGCCTGCAAGGATGCCGAGGGGAGATTGCGCGTTGCGGCGGCCTCCACCGTCGGCGACAAGGGCTATGAGCGGGCGCTCATGCTCATCGATGCCGGCGCCGATTGCATCATGATCGATACGGCGCACGGTCACTCGCAAGGCGTCATCGATCAGGTCTCGCGCTTAAAACTCGCCTCGAATAAGGTGGCGCTCGTCGCTGGCAATGTCGCGACCGCCGATGGCGCCAAGGCACTCATCGATGCGGGCGCGGACGCGATCAAAGTCGGCATTGGGCCAGGCTCCATCTGCACGACACGCATTGTCGCCGGTGTGGGCGTGCCGCAGCTCACCGCCATCATGGATTGCGCGAGCGCCGCCCGCGCCGCCAACATTCCGCTTATTTCAGACGGCGGAATCAAATATTCGGGCGATGTCGCCAAAGCCATCGCGGCGGGGGCCGAGTGCGTGATGATCGGCTCGCTCCTCGCCGGTACGGACGAAAGCCCTGGCGAGGTCTATCTCTATCAGGGCCGCTCCTTCAAAACTTATCGCGGCATGGGATCGCTCGGCGCCATGGCGTTGGGTTCGGCCGACCGCTACTTCCAGCAAGACATTACCGACCAGCTGAAACTTGTCCCCGAGGGCGTCGAAGGGCAAGTGCCTTACCGCGGGCAGGCCTCGGTCATCCTGCATCAGCTGGCGGGCGGCCTCAAAGCCGCCATGGGCTACGTGGGGGCGCCGACGATCGCCGAATTTCAAGACCGCGCTAAATTCGTGCGCATATCGGCGGCGGGGCTGCGCGAAAGCCACGTGCATGACGTGGCCATCACGCGGGAAAGCCCGAACTATCCGACCGGCGAATAGGAGAGCCCGCATATGACTCACGTGGACGCTTTAGTCTAAGCGGTCAAATCGACGATTTCGATCTTGTTCGGATGGGCACCCCTCCGGTAGTGGGCCGACCGACTTTGATGCTGCGTCATCTGGATTGGCTTAACCGCATGCCCAGACGTCAGGAGACGCGGTGACCCTGCGGGCGACGCGGCCAAACGGAGCAATTTCTTCTAAGTCAATGCTCGGGGTTGCATCACTATGTTCGAATCCTATTTCCGGCAGGCACAGGGAACGAAATGCTCCGAGGTCATCTCGGTGAGAGGAGTTTCCCCATGAAGAAAGCGATAAAAATAGTGGTCGGCGCCACAGCCGTTGTCGGCGCTGCGGTAGCAGGGGCGATTTATGCGAATTGGAACGCCTTCGTTCCAATCGCGGCCATGGGAATCAATTATCTGCGCTACCTCAACGCGCCCAAGGGCGAGCTGACAGTCGATACCGCGCAGGGCTTTGACGGCGGGAAAACTTCGGCCGCCCGCTCTCTGGCACCAGATGACGGTCTCTGGCCAAGCTATAACAAGACGCTCACCTCCGACCGCTTCTCCTCGCTAAGCGAGATCAACCGCGAGAATGCAGGCCGGCTCAAAGTGCTCTGCACCTATGACACGGGCCAATACACCGGCTTCAACTCAGGCCTTCTGATGGTGGACGGAGCGCTGCTCTTTGCGACGGAATATGATACGTTTTCGATCGATCCGGTCACGTGCCGTGAAAATTGGCGCAAGCATGAGAGCTATGCGCCGGCGACGCCGCAAGGAGTGAACCGCGGCGTCGCCTATCTCGAGGGCAGAGTATTCCGCGGCACGCAGGACGGGCGCGTGCTTGCCTATAATTTCAAGAGCGGCGAACGCCTGTGGGAAACCGCGATTGCTGACCCCCAGAAGAGCGAAAGCGCGCCTGCAGCCCCGATTGCCTGGAACGGTCTCGTTTTTATCGGCAACGCCGGCGGCGATTTCAAAGGCGTGAAGGGCCGCATGTACGCACTTGACGCAGCGAGCGGGCGTATCGTCTGGGAGTTCTATCTCGTTCCCAGGCAACCCGGGGATCCAATCCGCGGCCCAGAGGGTGCCACGCCGCTCGATACCTCCAGTTGGGATGTGGCTCACGGTTCGCCGATCTCGGGCGGCGCAACCTGGACCTCCTACACGCTCGATCCGACGACTGGGCTGCTCTATGTTCCAGGGGGCAATCCGGCGCCCGATTTCGCCGTGACACTGCGGGGCGGCGCCAATCTTTACACAGACTCAGTGGTCGTGCTCGATGCGAAGACTGGAGCCTATCATACTCATTTCAAGCTCGCGCCCAAGGACTGGCATGACTGGGACGTCTCCGGCGCGCCCGCGCTTGTCACGACCGCATCGGGCAAGCGCATGATGTTCGTCGCGCCCAAGGATGGCCATCTTTACGGCTTCGACCTCGACACGAATGAGCGGCTTTATCGGGTCCCCGTAACGGCGGTCGAGAACGCCGACGTCCCTTTCTCGGCGGAAAAGAGCGTGCATTTTTGCCCTGGCTCGATAGGTGGCGCCGAATGGAACGGACCGGCCTACGATCCACAGAATAACCTCGTTCTTGTCGGCGAAGTTCAATGGTGTACGACTGTTAAGGTCGAACCTGCGAGGACGGTCGAGGGCAGGGCGAATTTCACGCCCTGGTCCGGGGAGGACTCCATCAATCCCTTCAATATGTGGGGCCGAGCCGATCCTGTGTTCCAATGGGCGGGCTGGCTCTATGCGGTCGACGCGGACAGTGGTCAATGGCGTTGGCGCGCCAGGACCAACTATCCCGTGCAAAGCGGGGTCGTGCCGACAGCGGGCGGCGTGGTCTTCTTTGGCGACATGGGCGGCAATTTCTACGCCCTCGATGTCGACACCGGCCGTAAACTCTGGGGTGAGAAAATCGGTGGCGCGGTTGGCGGCGGCGTCATAACCTTTACCACACCGAAGGGTCAGAGGGTCGCCGCCGCGACCGGTCTCACGGAAGTTCTGTGGCCAACCGAGATAACAACAGCCAAGGTTTCGGTCTTAGGCCTCGCCAAGAATTGACCCAGCGGCAGCGGCGCGATGACCGACGCTTGCGCCACTCACAGCCCCTGCAATGGGCGCACGGTGTCATGTTGCCCTTCACTCCGCGAATCTTAGGTTAGGGTAGTTGATTGACTTTAACCTGAGACGCGTGTAGCGGCGCTCGCCGGCCGATCAGGTTAAGCCGGGCATTCGCTTGACGCGAAAATCGTCTCATACTCAAAAAAGTCACGTCTATTCAAAGAAGTCACTTCCCGGAGGAAGCCCCAGGTGGACACCGGGCTAAGGGCGTGTAGCCCCAGTGTCGTCGCTCCTTGTCCGTGGTTGTCCTTGGCGCCACGAAAAAATACGTTTTCTGGCTATGGTAACGTCGTCTGCCGTGTTGGTTCAAGCGTAGGCGAACGCTCGGCATTAGGTCGAAGAAGCGGGAGCGCGGGAAGTGGAGACGAGGCTATTTTTCGGCCTTGCCGGGATTCTGCTCGCCACAATTGCCTCGGAGTTCAACGACCAGGTCACGTCAATCGCGCTTGCCGACGTACGCGGCGGTTTTTCAATCAGCCGCGATCCCGGAACATGGATCCCCAGTCTCTATGTCTCCGCCCAGATTGTCGGCATGGCGGTCTCGCCCTGGATGCTGGTAACTTTTTCCCTTCGACGCTGGACGCTGTTCTCCATCGCGCTCTGCGGGGTCTCGAGCGCGCTCGTCCCTTTCAGCCCCAATATCGAGGCGATCTACGCGCTTCGCCTTCTGCAAGGCCTTGCCGGCGGCCTGCTCATTCCTCTGCTCATGACCACGGCATTGCGCGTTTTTTCCAATCCGAAACTGCGCCTCTATGGCTTAGCCTTTTACGCTTTGACCGCCGGGTTTACCGCTGGATTGGGCGCCAGCCTCGCGGCGCTGTGGACCGATCTCGTCGACTGGCGTTTCGTCTTCTTCCAAGCCGTGCCGGCAACGGTGCTCGGCGGCGCGCTGGTGTGGTACGGCGAGAACCAGGATGCGCCTCAGTACGAGCGCCTTCGCATTATGGATTGGCGCGGCATGCTGCTGCTGGTTATCGGCTTTGGCGCCTTCAGCACGATGCTCTACCAGGGCGATCGGCTCGACTGGTTCAACTCCAATCTTATCTGCATTCTCGCCTTCATCAGCGCCCTTGCTATCCCGTTATTTCTGCTCAACGAATGGCTGCATCCACTGCCGCTCATCAAGCTGCAGCTGCTCGGCAGACGCAATATCGCCTACGGCTGCATCGCCCTTTTCACATTTCTCATCATTGCTCAGGCCGGCTCGACCGTGCCACTGACCTATTTACAGGCGATCCAGGGCTATCGCCCGCTGCAAGCCCAGCTGGTCACGTTGGAAGTCGCGCTGCCTCAACTCTTCTTGCTGCCGGCCGTCGCCTATGTGCTCGATTTCGACATTGATCCGCGCCTCGTCAGCTTAGCTGGCCTCGGGCTGATGCTGGTTTCCTGCGTCGGCCAGTCCTTTGTCGATTACACGTGGACCAGAGATCAGTTTTTCTCTTGGCAGGCGTTCCAGATGGTTGGTCAGCCCATGGTCACGATGAGCCTCTTGGAGCTCGTGACCAACGCCGTTAGGGGCCCAGAAGAGGCTCCTTTCGTCGCCGCGCTCATCAATACGCCGCGCGCCGTTTCCGCGGCCGTCGCCACCTGGCTGCTGCAGTTCATCGTGCGCTGGCGCGGCAATCTGCATTCCGAGCGCCTCGTCGATCAACTCGGGCAGAACCGCTTCGAGCTCGCGCTGAACACCGCGAGCTTCGGCGTGCCACAAACGCCGACGATTCTTGCGGGGCCGGCATCGCCAGACCCCTTGCGGGCCTTGAGCTTTGCCGTCCAGCAGCAAGTCACGGTCCTCACTATCGCCGACACATATTTGGTTCTCGGCGTCATAACGGCGCTGCTCATGGTCGTCGTGATGCTCTTGCCGGTGCACACGCCGCCGCCGCGCATCGCGCTCGCTAGACACTAGGCACGACATGACGGAAGACAAGAAGGACACGAAAGCTAGCGAAGGCGAAAGTCCCGCCGCGAAGAACGTTTCGAGCCAGGAGGCGCACGCCGAGAGGCCAAAAGAAGAGACGCGAAAGCCCGCAGCGTCGCAGGCGCCGCCTCTTTGGCCAGTCGGCGTCGCGGCGATCGTCGCGGCGCTTTTCGCGGCGCTCGTGCTCTGGATCATTTTCCGTCCGCGCCCCGACGTCTCGACCGACGACGCCTATGTCACGGCGCACTTTGCGTTGATCGCGCCGCGCGTCTCCGGCCAGGTCATCAACGTCGAGGTGGACGACAATCAGCAGGTCAAGGCCGACCAGACGCTCGTGACGCTCGACCCGCGCGATTACGAGAATACCGTCGCGACGGCGCAGGCCGCGGTCGAACGCGACAAGGCGCAGTACGCCGACGCGTCCGCGACTCTGGCGCGTCAGCCGCCGGTCATCGAGGAGGAGGAGGGCAATGTCGCGGCAGCGAGGGCGCGCCTCGCCTTCGCCGAGCGCGACGCGCGCCGTTTCGGCAATCTCGCGCTGACGGGCGCAGGCACAATTCAGCAAGAGCAGCAGGCGGACACGGCTCTCGCGCAGTCACGTGCCCAGCTGCAAAGCGCCATGGCGGCGCTCGACGCCGCGAAAAAGGAGCTTGACGTTATCAGGGCGCAGCAGCAGACCGCCAAAGCTTCGATTGCGGCCGACGAAGCGCGGCTCGCGCAGGCGAAGCTCGATTTGAGTTATACCCGCATCTTTGCGCCGGTCGACGGCATGGTCGGCCAACGGGCGGTGCAGGTCGGCAACGTCATTGCCCCCGGGGCGACGCTGATGGCCGTTGTGCCGCTGGATCAAGCTTATATCGTGGCGAACTATCGCGAAGTCGACCTTCTGCATGTGCGCGCCGGGCAGAAGGTCACGATCCACGTCGACGCCTACAGGATCGATCTCAACGGCACGGTGGACAGCATCGCGCCGGCCACGGGCGTCTCGTTCGCGCCGATCCAGCCCAACAACGCGACCGGCAACTTCACGAAGATCGTGCAGCGACTGCCGGTCAAGATCACTGTCGATCCGAGCCAGCCGCTCGCGAAGCTCCTGCGCGTTGGCTTTTCGGTCGAGACGACGATTCACACGGGCCTCGAAGACGTGGTGGATGAGCAGCGGCGTTCGTCGTCGCGCGTGACGGAGCGATAGACGATGCGCGCCATCGTCCTTTGTGCCGTCGGCGCACTTGCTCTTTCGGCCTGCACGGTTGGCCCCGACTTCGTCCCGCCGCCTGTTGTCGCGTCCGACTCGTTCGGACCGGAGCCGCGCAACGTGCGCAGCCGCACGACCGATGCCGAGCCCAATCCGCAATGGTGGCGGTGCTTTCGCGATCCCGAGCTTATCTCGCTCGAAGAGCGGCTCGCCGCGCAAAATCTCGATCTCAAGACGGCGGCGGAGCGCGTCGCGCAGGCGGGTGCAGCGCGCGTCATCGTCGCTTCGCAAGGCCTGCCGCACGTCGACGTGCAATCCATGAACTACTACGAACGGATCAGCCAGTACGGAACGGCCTCGCTCGCCGTTCCGTCCGGAGAGCCGTTGATCTTCTCCTTCCTCCAACAAGGCCTGAGCGCGTCCTGGGAGCTTGATCTCTTCGGCAAGGTGCGTCGCGCCGTCGAGGCGCAGGACGCGACCACGCTCGCCGCGATCGAGAATCGGCGTGGTGTCGTGCTGATGGCGCTGGCCGAGCTTGCGCAGAGCTACCTCTCGCTGCGGGGAACGCAGACGCAGCTCGCGATCGCCGAGCGTAACCTGCGCGTCGCCGAAGACGATATCCGGCTCGTCGAAGGCCGCTTCGCCAATGGCGTCGCGACGACACTCGATCTTGCACAGGCGAGAAGCCAAAGGGAGAGCATTGCGGAAACGCTACCGTCGCTACGCGCACACGAGGCGCAGCTCATCAACGCCGTCGGCCTGCTGCTTGGGCTCGAGCCGCGCGCTCTGCAGGCCGACTTGCAACCGCCGAAGCAGCCCCCGACGACTCCCCGCCTCGTCGGCGTCGGCCTGCCGGCGACGCTGCTGCAGCGTCGCCCCGACGTGCGCGAGGCGGAGGCGCGGTTGCATGCGGCGTTGGCGGAGGTTGGCGAAGCAGAAGCGGAATTTTATCCCGACGTGAACCTCGTCGGTGATTTCAACGTGCAGAGCCTCACGCTGAAACAACTGTTTCGCGCCTCTTCGACGCAATGGACTCTTGGGCCCACAATCACGATCCCGATTTTCGAGGGCGGACGACTGCGCGGTAATCTCGCCTTGACGGAATCGCGGCATCGCGAGGCCGCGATTGATTTCCAGAAGACGCTGCTGCTCGCCTGGCAGGAGGTCGACGACGCGTTGACCGCGTATGCGCAGGCGCAGAAACGCCGCGCCGCGGCGGCGCGCGCCGCCGCGCAGGACAAGATTGCGCTCGGCGCGGCGCGGCAACGCTATCAGGAAGGGCTCGTCGACTTCTTGAACGTGAATGCGTCACTCGCGCAGCTTTTGCGTAGCGAGAATGACGTCGTGCAGAGCGACGTTGAGGTTGCGACCGATCTCGTGCACCTCTACCGTGCGCTCGGCGGCGGCTGGGAGATCGCAGAGTGATCTGTTGTCGCCGAGCGGGTAAGCGGTCAGCGGCCTCGCGGCATGACAGCTTTTGCGTTCTCAAACAAGCGAGCTATGGTGTTCTGGGCCTCTTGCTGGATTTGCCTCAAGTGACCCTCACTGCGGAAACTCTCGGCATAGATCTTATAGATATCTTCTGTGCCGGACGGCCGCGCGGCAAACCATCCGTTCTCGGCAATTACCTTGATTCCACCGAACGGAAGGCCGCTCCCTGGAGCGACAGTAAGCTTCGCGCGAATTGGCTCGCCGGCAAGTTCCATCATCCCTATCTGGTCGGGAGAGAGCGTCTTCAGCAAATCTTTCTGTGCAGGTGTCGCGGACGCGTCGATCCTCTCGTAGAAAGGCATGCCCAACTCGCGCGCGAGCCGATCGTAGGCTTCGCCTGGGTCTCGCTTAGTTTGTGCGGTGATTTCCGCGGCAAGCAAACCGAGAATTATCCCGTCCTTGTCTGTCGTCCAGACCAATCCGCTCCGCCTGAGGAATGAGGCTCCAGCGCTCTCCTCGCCTGCGAAGCCGAGCGAGCCACCGATGAGGCCATCGACGAACCATTTGAATCCCACGGGCATTTCAACAAGCTTGCGGCCAAGCTTTGCGGCAACCCGGTCGATGATGCCGCTGCTGACAAAAGTCTTGCCGACGGCGCAGCTGCTGCTCCAGTCGGGACGATTCTGGTACAGATACGAAATGGCAACCGCGAGGTAATGATTAGGATTCATTAATCCGTTCGATCGGGTCACGATCCCGTGCCGGTCGGCATCGGTGTCGTTGGCGAACGCAACGTCGAATTTATCGCGCATCCCGATCAATCCCGCCATGGCATAGGGCGACGAACAATCCATCCGGACCTTGCCGTCCCAATCGACGGGCATAAACCGAAAGGTCGGATCGATCGCGTCACTGATGATCGTTGCCGAGATGCCATAACGTTCGATGATCGCTTGCCAAAAGCGGACGCTCGCACCGCCTAAGGGATCGATCCCGATCTTCACCCCAGAGGAGCGGATCGCCTCCATGTCGACGACATTCTCGAGGTCGACAACATACCCGCCGATATAGTCATGGCGGTGGACGCTGGAGGATTTGCGTGCGCGGTTGTAGGAAATTCGTCGCAAGCCCTTGAGATCCCCTTCGAGAAGCGCGTTTGCCGTCCGCTGGATCCATGTTGTTACATTGGTATCGGCTGGCCCACCGTTCGGCGGGTTGTACTTAAAGCCGCCGTCCTCGGGTGGATTATGTGAAGGGGTGATGACGATCCCGTCGGCAAGACCGATCGTGCGATTCTTGTTGTAGGTCAGGATCGCGTGCGAAATGACGGGTGTCGGAGTGTATCCATCGCGCTCGTCAATCATGGCATTGACGTCATTGGCGGCAAATACCTCGATCGCACTTGCCAGGGCGGGTTCGGACAGCGCGTGTGTATCGATTCCCACGAACAGCGGGCCGGTAACGCCATTTCGGCTCCGGTAATGACAGATCGCTTGGCTGATCGCTAGGATATGTGCCTCATTGAAGGCGTTGTCGAAGGCGGATCCGCGATGACCCGAAGTACCGAACGCAACGCGCTGCGATGGGACCGTTGGGTCCGGTTCGTCAGTGAAATATGCTGTCACCAGTCGCGGCACATTGACCAGCATTGATGGTTCGATTGTTTTGCCTGCGAGCGGGCTGATCTGGGCAGCCACCTCATTCTCCCTTCAAAGGCTAGGCGCGATTGCACTTACGGATGACGATAATCAGCTAGAAGGGTACAGGCTCCTCTCGAAATTATCCAGCAAGTGGACGCCATGATGTGTAGGTCTAAAGCAGGAAAAGCAAGCTGGAACGCAACAATTTCCGTAGCTGATCGTGGGAAGGATGAGCTCCCGAGGTCAAGCTTGCAAGCGTCGAATGTGACTATGCTGGCGCAGTGCCTGTGATTATGCTCTAAACCTCATCCTTTAGCGCCACCAAGAAAATGGAATCGGGGGCACTTGCCCACCGCTTGCACGAGGCCTAGCGAGAAATATGTCGTCATCCATCCGGCGGAGCGGGTTTGATCATCGGCGAGCGGCGGGGTAGCAAGACCAGCTTCTTCAGCGCGATTGCGGGTCTTTGGCCGTGGGGATGGCCGCATCTCGCTACCGCTGGCGCGAACCCCGATGTTTATCTCCCAACAGGACTATTTGCCGCTGGGTACGGTGCGCGGCGCACTTGCCTATCCTTTCCAACCATCCCAATGTGGACTGGCGCCTACAGCCGCAATTCGGAACATTTCGAGAGCGTTTCAAGGAATTGGAGCGGGGATACAACTTAGTGCCGCTCTCGCGGTCTTTGGTCATGAGTTTCAGGGTTCAGAAAGAGCGAGGGCTTTTGGGTTTTGGGGTACAGTTCTTGGTGTAGCTGTGACGGCGGGCGCCTTCGTGGGTACGCACCGATGCATCAATTTTGAAGAGCCTGAGACGGATTGTGCCAGAGGTGACTGATCACCCCCAAGCTCCTTCCGCGTCGTGATAACAGGCATGTGGGGTAACCGCGCGCAGTATCGGATAGTCCGTGTAGCCCTGCTCGGAACCTCCATACAAAGTTTCCCGATTGACTGGGATGAGCGGTGCATCGAGGAAGAGTCGTATCACCAAATCCGGATTGGCAATGAAGGGCTTGCCGAAGGCGATGAGATCGGCGCGTCCATCGGCGATGGCACTGTTTGCGCGTGACTTATCAAACCCATTGTTGGCGATGACCAGCCCGCCGAACAGGCGTTTCAGATTTTTGTAGTCGAAAGGAGCAACCGGGATACCTGATGTATCGCCTTCAATAATATGCAGATAGGCGAGGCCCTTTCCCGATAGCTGCTCTGCAACGCAGTTGAATAAGGTTTGCGGGTCGCTGTCGGCTATGTCGCTCTGCGTATTCTGCGGCGAAATACGTACCCCAGTGCGCTCGGCGCCAACCGCGGCGATGACGGCCTCGACAACTTCCCGCAAGAACCGGCTGCGATTCTCGATGCTGCCGCCGTAGCCGTCCGTACGTCTGTTGGTCTGGTCACGCAGAAACTGATCGATCAAATAGCCATTGGCGGCATGCACCTCCACCCCATCGAACCCGGCCGACAAAGCGTTTCGCGCCGCTTGAGCATACTGCTCGACGATTATGGGAATCTCGGTTGTTTCGAGGGCACGCGGTGTTGGGATCGGCTCGAAGCCTTTTGCCGTGAAAGCTTGCCCCTTGGGTCTGATGGCGGAGGGCGCAACAGGCGCCGCGCCGCCAGGTTGGAAGGACGGGTGGGAGATGCGCCCGACGTGCCAAAGTTGGAGTGTGATGTGGCCACCGGCGACATGGACCGCCTTGGTCACGCATTTCCAGCCTTCGATCTGCTCGGCGCTGTAGATTCCAGGGGTCGAGACGTAGCCCTGACCCTGTGGCGAGATCTGAGTCGCTTCCGAAATCATGAGCCCGGCGCTCGCGCGTTGGGCATAGTAAAGGGCATTCAATAGGTTTGGCACGTTCCCGGGACCAGAGCGGCTTCGCGTCAAGGGTGCCATGACGTGTATTAGCTTATACTCGATCTGACAGACGGTGCATGGATGAGCGGTCGGGTTTAGTGTCCGATGTGGTCAGGCTGCGATCATTTTCTCCTTCGCGATCGGCGTTGCGTCAATGAATGTTTG
>Ga0187783_10000205_pt1 | contig 44771 bp, 44 predicted proteins | sample 1015_SJ02_MP02_2_FD_132471 | JGI IMG/M metagenome (GOLD analysis project Ga0187783, IMG submission 132471) | Tropical peat soil microbial communities from peatlands in Department of Meta, Colombia - 1015_SJ02_MP02_20_MG | ecosystem: Environmental > Terrestrial > Soil > Wetlands > Peat | place... | reverse complement strand
TCGCACCCTCATTCTCAATGCCCATCGAAGGGCGCAACAGGTCACTCAGGATGTCTTGCGCCTCAGAGACATTTGCGTCGTAAACTGCGCGGCGCCTCTCCAGATTCGCCAGATGAAATTCGGCGTTGGCTTTCTGCTCCGCGTCCGGTTCTGCCTGAACAAAGCGAGACAAATGTTCGCTAGCCTTGGCCACGTTCCCGTATGCCTCGTACAGAAGGGCCAGCCGCCACTGCGTTTGAGGATAGTCAGGCAGAATTTGCTCGGCGGCTTCATATTCGACAATGGCGTGATCGTAGCGGCGATAGTCGAGGTAAGTCGCGGCGGTTGCGTAATGCTGCCGAACCAATCGCCCGGAATCTCCGCCGAGCGCCGCCAACGAAAGGGAATTCTGTCGCAGTAGTTCGGCATCGGGCCGGTCCAGTGCATCGGGAGCGAGTTTGAGATAGTCGTCGAGTTGATGTGCGGCATTCTCGGATCCGGCATCCTCGTAAGCGCATTTCGCGGAGTTAAAGACGATTGCAGCGTTCTGTACGAAAGCGCCTTCCAGGCTCTTGGTTTGCTCGCATAGGCTCCCGCCGGTTGCTTTTGTGTCGCGCGGATCGCGGTCCTCTTGAAGATAGCTCTGGTTGAAGGCGGCCAAGACTTTCCTCGAATCCTCGGTGCCGGGTGGCGCCGGGTTCATTCCCATCAATACCGAGGAGCGCAACTCGAGAAGCTCCTGCTGTTCCTTTCCCTTCGGGGCCGCCCCGATCGCGTAATCCAAATGGAGTGCTGCATTTGCGCGGTCGCCGAGTTTCAGGTAACACAGGGCGAGGTTGTACTGCAGTGTGCCGTTCGAAGGTTGGATTTCAAGAGCGTGCTGGAGCTCCTCAATGCAATCGGAGAATTTTCCTGCGTCGTAGGATCGGTGCGCCTCTGAAATGGCGGATTCCACGCGTTGCTTTTCATCGTCCTTGATCCGGCTGATAGCGGCGACGGCCTCGCTCGTCGAGAAAATTCCCTCAGCGTCAACGTATTTGTCCTTCGCATCGGCCAGCTTGCCTTGCTGCTCGAGAGCCTTCCCCTGCGCGACCAGCTCTTTTGCCTTAGCTTCGAGTTGCTTCTTGTCGGGTGGTCCGTTCTGTCCCAGAGCGAAGCAGGGGACCGCGCATAGGAAAAACAGAGTTAAAGTACGAGTTGAACGCACCGTTTCATCTCCGCTCGTTCGGAGCCGCGAATCTATAAGCTTGGTTAACCCTGACCTTGGGAATTACAGCGAGGACCGTTGCGCGCAACCATACGCTACTCGCTTGCGCCGTGTCAATTCATGCGGCTTCGAGGTGGCTGGCCAAAGGGGCTGCGAACTCGGAATTCCCTGAAGGCCCGCGAGTAAGAATCAGCGCGACGCCGCTGCGCCTTTGGCCTGCCACGCTTTGCGCAGTTCTTCGCGGCGGGCCAGCACGTGCGCCTTCGCATCCTCAAAGTCGCGATAAACTCGCTTGCCCTTGATCGTGTTGCATGGCCAGCAGCAGGCGACGAGATTGTTGGGATCCTTCTTGCCCTTGCGGGCGCGCGGCTGGACGAAGTCTACAGACATCACCAACCCGTTTTCGAAGCTGGCTCTTCCATCGAGCCCACAGTAGCGGCATCGATAGCCATCGCGCTCCAGAATCTTCAGGCCCTCCTGAAGCGTCACCGGCTTATCGACTAGAGTGAACGTCGTGATATCCAAAGGCATGGGCACCTCCACAATCGGAAATCATCAAAGCAGGCGGGAATTGCGATTTCCGACTGACTGTTGGCCGAAAGATAGGGCACGTCCTTTGGCGATGTCAAGCGTGGAGCTCATTGGAGCTCAGAGCGAGGCCCGCGCGAGCGGGAGAAATAGCGGCCACGCTACTCAATCCAGATTCGTGAAAGGCTCGAATCGCGGCTCGCTGATGCCCAGTATCGCGTAAGCATGCTCCAATGCGCGGACGACATGAAGGTTGGGTCTCGTGTCCCCGCCATGTGACGCAAACATCCGAGATAGCCCGAACACGTTTGGAGCCGGAGCAACAATCACTCGAATGCGCGAGGGATCAGGATCGGCCGGCGGCGCCCACGCCAACGATCGAATCATCTCTGGGGTTACCTCGAACGAGGACACACTTGAGAAATCGACGATCCATCCCCGAATCTTCGCATTCGTAGCCAGCCGCGGAGTTGTGACTCGGTAGAATTCGCTAAGCACTTCGTTTGTCATCCGACCGTCAAACTTGGCTAACAAAGTGCCGCTCGGGGAGTCGAATTCAAAGGAATAGGCCATCGGCACAGACTACTTGTGTGGTCATTGTGCGTGGTCTTGGCGTATAGGTCAATCATTGATAGCGCGGGGCGGGATACCAACGTGGCCGCCGCAGTGATTTCAGTCATCCTACCTCGCTAAACGGGCTTACTATGGCGGTGTTGACGTGCGTCCACCCCAGGAGGAATCCTGATGGGAACTTTCATGCAGGATCTGCGCTACGGCATACGTGTGCTGGCGAAGTCGCCGGCGTTCACAGCCGTCGCTGTGCTGTCGCTTACGCTGGGCATCGGCGCCAATACCACGATCTTTACGCTGGCCAAAGCCGTATTCCTTCATGCAATTCCAGTCCGGGACCCGGATCGGGTGGTCATACTCTATTCCAGCGCGACCAGCCGCAAGGGCCCGGGACAAGTGTACCTCTCGACGCCGTATCTGAACGCGGTTGATTATCGCGAGAACACGACAGGTGTGTTTTCGGGAGTGGCGATCGCGATTCCGAACGGAATGGAGTTGAAGGTTTCGGGCAAGCGCTCGCAATCATTTGTGGAGCTGGTCAACGCCAATTTCTTCGATCTGCTCGGTGTCGAGCCAGTTCTGGGGCGCGGGTTCACGCCCGACGAGGACACAACGCCGAAGCCGGTCGTCGTGCTGAGTTATGCGCTTTGGAATTCCCAATTCGGGGCAGACCGCGGGATTTTGGGCAGGGCGCTGCAGATTGGGCAGCAGGAATACACCGTGGTGGGAGTCGCGCCGCGGAACTTCGTTGCCCTAGGCGACTTGGGCAGTCCCGATATGTGGATTCCGATTTCGATGCGCGACCTGGCGCTCGACGGCCAGGCCAAAGAATTTCTTTATGAACGCGGCTTCCGGATGGTTTCCATGGTGGCGAGGCTACAGTCGGGCGTTACGGTGGCGCAGGCGAACCAGGCTGTGCACGCCCTGGGCTTGCAGTTGGAGAAGCAATACCCGAAGGACAACAGCGGCCGAAATGAAATGGCGGTGCCAATCAACTACACGGCCATTCCGCCGCAGTTGCACAACGTCTTTGCGATGGCCGGCGAGCTGCTAATGTTGATCGTTGGCCTCGTACTTCTGATAGCCTGCGCAAATGTCGCCAATCTTCTGCTCGCGCGGGCGACGCAGCGGCAGCGTGAAATTGGCGTTCGTCTTGCGCTCGGCGCGTCGCGATGGCGCTTAATCCGGCAGTTGCTCACCGAAAGCTTGTTGCTCGGCCTGATCGCCGGAATTCTGGGAATTGCCGCAGCGTATTGGGGCAAGTCGGTATTGGTACCGCTAATTCCGCCACAACTGGCAGCCAACCTCGATTTCACCATCGATACGCGCGTGTTTGTCTACACATTTGGGCTGGCTATTCTGGCTACGCTGCTCTTCGGCCTCGTTCCGGCCCTGCAAGGTTCCCGAATGGACCGCATGGCTGCGCTTAAGGACCGCACGGGCGCCCCGACCGGCAGCGCGCGCTGGTACGGATTGCGCGGCGTGCTCGTCATGATTCAAGTGGCGCTATCGCTGATCGCGCTCGTTGGCGCCGGGCTTTTCATTCATAGCCTCAACAACGCCCAAAAGATCGATCCTGGGTTCGAGGTGAAGCGCGAGATGATCATGTTCGTGAACCTCGCAGCAGAACAATACCAACAGCCGCAAGCCGAACAGTTCTACAAGGATGTGGTCCAGCGGCTGCGCGAACTTCCGATGGTGCAAGACGCAAGCATATCCGATACACCACCGCTTGGCGGTGGGCTTGCGCGAACTACGTTTACCGATGGCGTGGACACGAACGACGCTCGCAATGGGAAGTTGACTCCCATCGTTGCGCCCGCACCCGGATTCTTTAGTGCGGCGGGGATCACGTTACTTCGTGGACGCGATTTTACGGAGCAAGACGACGCGAAGGGAGCGATGGTGGCAGTAGTGAACCGGGCCGCGGCAGACGGATTTTGGCCGGGCCAAGATCCGCTTGGGAAACATTTGCATTTTCTAGGTGAGCCGTGGGACGTAACCGTTGTGGGCGAAGTGAATACGGCGAAGTACTTGACGCTGGGCGAGCCGCCGCAGGCAGTCGTCTACATGCCGCTGAAACAGCACTATTCCCCGTTCGTGACGCTCTTTGTGCAGACAAAGGCCGACCCGGCTCAGACGATCGGAAGCGTGCGCGAAGCAGTGCACTCGATGATCCCGTCGGTGCCGCTGCTCCGCGTGCAGACGATGAGCCAGGTGCTGGTCAATTCGCTGAGCGCGCCACGCATGGGCGCGGAACTCCTCGGGACCTTTGGGTTGCTTGCCCTCCTACTCGCGGCGATCGGAACATATGGCGTCATGTCGTATTCGGTAAGCCAGCGGTCGCAGGAGATTGGCATTCGCATGACTCTCGGAGCGCAGCGCGGACACGTCTTGCGGCTGATTCTCGGCGGCGGGCTGGCCATGGTCTGCGTCGGAGTAGCTGCCGGATTGATTGCTTCTTCGTTGCTGGCGCGAAGCATGAGCTCGCTCCTCTTCGGCATTGGCATGTTCGACGCGCCCAGTTTCCTGCTTACGGCGGCACTGCTGATCGGGGTCGCGATGGCGGCCTGCTACCTTCCAGCGCGACGGGCCATGGCCGTAGACCCGCTGGTAGCGCTCCGCTACGAATAAATTCCCTGACACCTGAGTCTCGATTCAACCCAGGTACGACTCAAGAACCTGCATCATGTTCTCGACGATTTCCTCTTGCGACTTGGCTAGAATCTCCGGCGGGCGATCGAAGAGCTCTTCCTCCAGGAGATCGGCCATCAGGTCGTTCACTGAGCCGCGCGCGGCCGCCAGTCGCTCAAGAACCTCCGACCGCTTGACGTTGCGCTGCAGCGCGCTGTGAATCATCTCGAACTGGCACGCAATTCGCTTGCTGCAGTAAATCATTTTCGTCCGGCGTCGTGAAGCCAAGGTTGCCCGGGTGAGCCTGCGGGTCACAGATCCGCTCCTATATTAACGCTTACGTAACTACACGCTATATAAACTATATTTCCGTCGGGTGCAACAGACAAATCGAGCCGGGCGAGCTCTGGACCACAGCATGCTCCCCGCTGTACTCTCCCTCGCATGGATATCGACTGGGTTCGGCGATTCTGCCTCGCTCTGCCCCACACTACCGAACACATCCAGTGGGAGATCGACCTGGTGTTTAAGGTGGGCGGCAAAATGTTCGCTGTCGTTCCGACGGAGCTGGCGCGAGTTTGCATGTCATTCAAATGCAGCGACGAGGAATTCGCGGAGCTCATCGAGCGGCCGGGAATTATTCCCGCGCCATACATGGCTCGCGCAAAATGGGTCGCCTTGGAAGAGGCGGATGCATTAACGAAGGGTGAACTCGAGCGACTGCTTCAGTCGGCCCACGGCCTTGTATTCGCCAAGCTGCCGGCCAAGCTGCGAGCGCAATTGAGCGAGGGCAAAACGCAGAAGCGCGCAAAGACTCGAAGCCGAAAACGATCGCGGAAGCCGCGGACCCCGCTGGCTTCCCGCTGATACGCGATTTGTATCGTTATCGGGGTTCCCTTTGCCGCGAGACCCACTCGAGGAATCGTTCCATGCGCGCGCGTTCGCCCCACATCAGCGCGAAGAATTTGCCTGCGTCAAGGTTCGCGGCATCCTTGCCGAAGAAAGTCTCCAGCCGCCATTGAATGTACGGCGAGGCCCACGGCCGCAAATGGTAACCCTTCGAGATAATCCAGTAATATCGCAGAGCATTCAGCATGCGTCAGGGCGCAAGCGTATCATGCGAGCGGCAAATCTAGGGCTTAGCAGCCGCGGCCAGTCGGGAAGCTGTCGTAGTACTCCCGTGGACTCCGGTTGCAGGCGAAGAAAAAGCTAATCGCAACAACCGCGAATTTCAAAAATCGCCGCAACCCTCAGCGTCAAAAGGAGATCGAAAAAGCTAATCGCAACAAAAGTGCCACTTTGGGTTCGCCGCGGTTTCGCCCCCGGACGTCGTGCTTGCCGTCCGGCTGAGCGCAAAAAAGGGCGCTGCCATCGTCGGGAGACGGCAGCGCCCACCGAAATTCGACCGGCAAAGCTACTTCGACTTTCTTGGAGGTTTCGTCGATTCGAGTTTTTTCGATTTGTGGAGTTCCTTAGTCACGTTGGCACTCCTCTCGAAAATTTATTCTATAGGGCCGCACAAACCGCCTTGGTCTCCGTATACGCTTCGAGCACTTCGTGCCCCATTTCGCGGCCCCAACCCGACTGCTTGTAACCGCCGAAGGGCAGCGCCGCGTCGAAAATGTTGTAGCAATTGATCCAGACGGTTCCTGCCTTTAACTTCGACGCGAGCGTGTGAGCTTTTTTGATGTCGCGGGACCAGACGCCCGCAGCGAGACCGTACACAGAATCATTTGCGCGGGGCACGATTTCTTCCGGATCGCGAAAGGGAATCGCAGTCACGACAGGCCCAAAAATCTCTTCCTGTACCACTTTCATCTTTTCGTGCGTGTTGACCAGCACCGTCGGCTTCACGAAGTAGCCTTTGTTGCCGTGCCGCGACCCTCCGGTTACCGCCTTTGCGCCTTCCGACAACCCCGATTCAAGATAGCCGCAGACGCGATTTAACTGCTCCTCCGAAACGAGCGGCCCCATGTCGCTTGCATGCTCCATCCCGGACCCCACTTGAATCTTTTCCGCCCGCTTGGCCACGCCGTCCACGACCTTGTCGAACACTTTCTGCTCGACATAAAGCCGCGAACCGGCGCAGCAGCACTGTCCATGATTGAAGAAGATGGCGCTGGCCGCGCCGGGAATCGCCGCGTCGAGGTCAGCATCGTCGAATACGACGTTGGGCGATTTGCCGCCGAGTTCGAGAGAGACCTTCTTCAAGTTCCCGGCGGCAGCCTGCAGAATGAGCTTGCCTACTTCCGTCGAACCGGTGAACGCCACTTTGTCAACATCGGGATGCGCCGCAAGCGCCGCGCCAGCCGTTTCTCCATAGCCCGGCACGATGTTCACCACCCCATCAGGAATTCCCGCTTCTTGCAACAGTTCGCCAAGGCGCAAGGCGCTCAGAGGAGTTTGCTCGGCTGGCTTCAGGACGACAGTACAGCCCGTCGCGAGCGCGGGGCCCAGTTTCCATGCGGCCATCAGCAGCGGAAAATTCCACGGAATGATTTGCCCGACCACTCCGATGGGCTCGCGGACGGTGTAGGCCAAATATTTCGCACCCGGAGTATAAGGTACGGAGATTGGAATCGTATTGCCTTCGATCTTGGTGGCCCAGCCCGCCATATAGCGGAAGAGATCGACGGCAAGCGGGACATCGGCCGCGCGCGATATCTTCAGGGGCTTGCCGTTATCGAGGCTCTCGATCTGCGCGAAGTCCTCCGTGTGCTTTTCGAGCAGGTCGGCAAGCCGCCAGATAGCGCGGCCGCGCTCGGAAGGAGTCATTTTCGACCACGGGCCACTCTCGAAGGCAGCGCGCGCGGCTTTCACAGCACGCTCGATGTCTTCGCGGTCGCCTTCCGCAACTTCCGATAAGACTTCGCCTGTGGCAGGGTTGAAAGTGGGAAACCTTTTGCCCGAAGCCGATTCCACCCATCTGCCATTGATCAACATCTTGTGTTTGCGGGAAACGAAACTGGAAACAGAAGGTTCGATTGCTGCTGCGCTCACTGCTGTTGCCATATCTCCTCCTCACATGTCGAATTCGGAAATCCTCGCCGAAGCTGCGACGCCAGGAATTGAGGGCAGATGACTTGCGGGGAACTGCCGCCCATGATGCCTCCCGGGAAACGAGACCAGCAGGGCGTCCACAAACTACTCCTCCGCGTGGCCGAATTCAAGAGAGGAGAGGCAACGTAGGGGCACCAAAAGGCCATTCGTTTAGATCGGCGACCAAAACAATCCCGCGGCGAACCGAGTTAAGCTCGAAAAATAGTAAGATTGCATTCTTGAAGGCCATTCACTGTGAGCAAAGTGAACGACACAAGCCTGCCTGCCGTCCAGCGCGGCGCAAATCCGCGTGCCGATGTCCTCACGAAAGTGAAACCCAAGAAAGGCCAATCTGCCAAGAGTCCGTCGAGAGAGAGCATACCGGCGCGTGCTGCGCTCCCGCGAGGACGGACGGCTTTGCTGTCCGCTGTCCTGGCTGCCGTTGCTGTGTTGCTGTATTTCCCCACGTTGGCTCACCCATTTGCCGACTACGACGACAATAACTATGTGACTGCAAATGCGAATGTGCAGGAGGGCCTGACCGCGTCTTCTCTGTCATGGGCCCTCACTGCGACGGAGAAATCAAACTGGCATCCGCTCACTTGGATCTCGCATGAGCTGGATGTCCAGTTCTACGGTCTGAATCCGGTGGGCCATCACCTGACGAGCGTAATCCTCCACGCAATAAACGGAGTATTGCTCTTCCTCGCGCTCAGCCTTGCAACTCGTGCGCTTACACGGAGTTTTCTGGTGGCCCTGCTGTTCACCGTGCATCCTCTGGGTGTGGAATCCGTGGTTTGGATCGCTGAGCGCAAGAACGTGCTGAGTACGGCATTTTTTCTGGCCACAGTCATTTGCTACGTCTGGTATGTGCAGCGGCCTTCGGTCGCACGATATGCGACTGTGATCTCGCTTTTTGTTTTTGGGCTGGCTTCAAAGCCCATGGTGATTACTTTGCCTTTTGTTTTGCTGCTGCTCGACTACTGGCCACTGCAGCGGGTGGCAGGACGGGGGAAGCGCGACTCGGCCGTGCCCCGAAATCAACTGCCGTGGCGCCGTCTTTGGTTGGAGAAGCTTCCGTTTTTCGCCCTTTGTGTCGTTAGCGCGTGGCTGACCATATACGCGCAAGGTTCGGGAGGTGCGATCAAATCGTTAACGGACCAGCCGATGGGGGTGAGATTCCGGACTGCGATCTGGGCTTATGGCGAATACGTCTTTAAGGTCTTATGGCCAGCGAGTCTTGCCCCGCATTATCCTCACCCCGGTAACACTTTGGCATGGTGGCGAATCGCCCTTGCTGCGGTTATAGTCTTAGCCATTAGCACTTTCGCGTGGCTGAGACGCTCCTCTCCGTACTTTCTGGTCGGATGGCTCTGGTTCCTCGGTACATTGGTGCCCGTAATCGGACTGATCCAGGTGGGAAACCAGGCGATGGCGGATCGCTATGCGTACTTACCATTCATCGGCCTGCTGATCGCCCTCGTTTGGGGTGGCCTCGACACTTTCCAGCGTCTGAAGAATGGGCGGACTATTATAACCGTTGTCTTGCCAATTCTGGTCCTTGCATTGTGCTGGCGGACTCACCAGCAGGTCGGCTTCTGGAGCAGCAACATCGAGCTGTGGTCCCACACGCTTCAGGTGACCACTAGGAATGCTATGGCCGAGAACAATTTGGGTGTTGCTTTGATGAAAGCGGGGCGCAGCGCGGAGGGGCTGGCTCATTTTCAGAATTCCGAACAAATCGATCCGACGGATCCGACGAGCCGCTTTAATATCGCCGCTGCACTGCAACAGCAAGGCAGGCTGCAAGAAGCCGTGGTCGAATATTTCAGGTTGATTCAGACAGTATCGGCGAATCCCAGCACTACTGCCAACGCCGACTTTTTGGCAACAGCCTATGCCGATCTGGGCCTCGCTTTCGCTCAGGGAGGTGATTATCAAAGATCCCGGCAATTTTATCAGCAGGCCCTCGCTATCAATCCTCTGGCTCTGAATAGCATGATCGATAGGTGCTATCAGATGCTCAGCGCTCGGCCCGATGCAGCTACTTATACGATTGTTGGAGAAATGTTGGAGGAGTCGGGCAGGGAATCGGAGGCGCAGGCGGCATATCGAGCTGCCCTCAATTTGAATCCCAATCAGGCCGAAGCACTGCGATCGATGAATCAGCACCCGTAACAGGCGTTAATTTTGATTGGCCGCAGAGACTCAGAGAAACAGAGACTCAGAGACACCGAGCGCCGAGAAACGATAAGGCTCACGACCTGAATGGTTGCAGGCAAGATTTGAGCTGGATTTTCCCGCTTCCTTGCATCCGAGCCTCCTTGCCTCGGTGCTGGGATGTTTCGTAGACTTCTCGCGACTTGGCGAGGGAATTCGGAAAAGGAAAAGGGAACCTGTCATGACGACACCTGCGAGGATCGCGGAGACGCGCAGCGAAGAAGTGGTGCGCAAGCACAAGGAATTCATCTGGCCGGCGGTGACGAATTATTACCAGCATCCGCTTGTCGCCGATCACGCGTCGATGCAATACATCTGGGACATCGAAGGCAACAAGTATCTGGATTTTTTCGGCGGAATTGTGACGATTGGCCTGGGGCACTGCAATCCGAAGGTCACGTCAAAGATCAAGGCGCAGGTGGACAAGCTCCAGCACACTTCGACGCTGTTTCCGAACGAGCACATCGTCGCCCTGGCAGAAAAGCTGGCAGAAATCACTCCCGGAAAATTGCAGAAGAGTTTTTTCACGAGTTCGGGGACGGAGGCGAACGAGGCTGCGATTCTGCTGGCGCGCATGGTGGGACCCAGCTACGACGTGGTGTCGTTGCGGCACGCGTATGCGGGAAGCTCGATGTTGGCGAAGAGCGTGACGGCGCAGGCGCCGTGGCGGAAAAGCGGCGTCATCAGCGTGGGCATGTCGCACGCGGTAAATCCGTACTGTTATCGCTGCCCGCTGCACTTGAAGTATCCCGATTGCGGCGTGGCATGCGCGAACGATGTGGAAAGCACGATTCAGACCACGACCAGCGGGTCGATTGCGGCGTTTATCGCGGAACCGATTCAGGGCGTGGGCGGTTTCATCACTCCGCCGCCGGAATATTTCAAGATTGTCTATCGCATCGTGAAGAACTATGGCGGGCTCTACATTTCGGACGAAGTGCAGACGGGCTGGGGGCGCACGGGGAAGAAATGGTTTGGGATCGAGCAGTGGGAGGTGACGCCAGACGTCATTACGTCGGCAAAGAGCCTGGGCAACGGCGTGCCGATCGGGCTGACAATCACGACGGCGGAGCTGGCTGACAAATTTCAGGGGCTGACGATTTCGACGTTTGGCGGGAATCCGGTGACGTCGGTGGCGGCGCGCGCGGTGATCGAAGTGATCGAAGAGGAAAACCTGCGCGAGAACACCTTTGTGGTCGGCGGATATTTTCGGAAGCGCCTGGAAGAGTTGCAGGAAAAGTATCCGTTGATCGGAGAAGTGCGCGGGATGGGCATGATGCAGGCGTTGGAGCTGGTGAAAGACCGCACGACGAAGGAGCCTGCGTCGGCGGAGGCTACGCAGGTCTTGGAAGGCGCGAGAAGGAATGGGTTGATCATCGGCAAGGGCGGACTTTTGGCCAACGTGATTCGCATGGCTCCCCCGATGAATATTTCGAAGGCGGATGTGGATGACGGCATCCGATTACTCGAGAAGACTTTCAGCGAGGTGCGCACGTGACGACGCTTCCTACCGTCGAAGGTGGACCTCTCTCACCCAGCGACCCTCGCGACTATCGTCGAGGGATGCTAATGGGGTTCGTCTTGACGACCTTGGGCCTCGTCTTGGGCATTGTGTGGGGGATTCCGCTTGTTGCGGGGCTATTCGTTTCCCCGGGTGCCCAAACGCTCGTTGCGGCAATGACCGGAATGCTTTGGATTTGCGCTGTTGTAGGTGCCGGTTTTGTCATAATGCATAAGGGCAGAGTTGGTTTGTGGTTCGTATATTTCCTGACCGCAGTTTTTGTGTATTGGTTTTCCGCTGGCGCTGTGCATTACCTCTCTACACAGAGTCGTAACAGCGTATATCGCGTGATTTGGAACGGTTTTTTGCTCATCGTCTGGCTTTCAATCGCGAGCTACTTTCGTAACAGGCGAACCCAGTTCACCGGATGGTGGGACAGCGCAGGTGATTCGCAACCGGAGCAACGATGACGACGGCGATAGAGACAGCGACGGTCTGCAAAAACTACATTGGCGGGCAGTGGGCGGAGTCGAAGTCGCAGAAGATTGTACAGCGGAGGAATCCGGCGAATACGGATGATTTGGTCGCGCGGATTCCGTTGGCGACGCGGCAGGAAACGAAGGAAGCCATCGTCGCGGCGAAGGCTGCGTATCCGGCGTGGCGCGACACGCCCGCTCCTGCGCGCGGCAACGTGCTCTTCAAAGCCACGCGGATGATGCAGGAACAAAAGGAAGAATTGGCTCGTCTGCTGACGCGCGAAGAGGGCAAGGCGCTAAAGGATTCGCTGGGCGAGGTGCAGCGCGCCATCAATATTCTTGAATTTATGGCTGGCGAAGCGCGCCGCCTGACCGGCGAAACGCTGCCGAGCGAATTGCCGAAAAATTTCTCTTACACCATTCGCCAGCCGCTGGGTGTAGTGGGCGTGATCACGCCGTGGAATTTTCCAGTAGCGATTCCTGTGTGGAAGATTGCGCCGGCGCTCGTTTGCGGAAACACGCTGATATTCAAGCCTGCCACACTAACGCCGCTAACGGCGATGCGTCTGGTGGAAATTTTCGAGCAGGCTGGCCTGCCCGCCGGTGTGCTGAATCTGGTGATGGGTTCCGGCAAGGAAACGGGCGATGAACTCGTGCAGAACCCGCACGTGCATGGGCTTTCGTTTACTGGCTCGAACGAGGTGGGGAGTCAGCTCTACGCCAGCGGCGCGCTAGGGATGAAAAAGTGCCAGTGCGAGATGGGCGGCAAGAATCCCATCGTCATCCTCGCCGACGCGGATTTGCAACTCGCGATGGAATCGGCGCTGTTTGGCGCGTTCGCTTCGACGGGCCAGCGCTGCACGGCCACGAGCCGCGTGATTATCGAAGAGACGGTGGCGGATCGGTGGGTGGCGATGCTGGTCGAGCGCGCGAAGAAATTTGCGGTTGGCGACGGGCTGGCGCCGGGAATCGAGATGGGGCCGTCGGTGGACGAGAGTCAGATGAACACGGTGCTGCGCTATATCGACACCGGCAAAAAAGAGGCGGAGCTGAGATGCGGCGGCGAGCGGCTCACCGGTCCCGGCTACGACAAAGGCTGGTTCCTTGCGCCAACGGTTTTCGATCATGTTCGCGCAGACAGCGTCATCGCGCAGGATGAGATTTTCGGTCCTGTGCTGAGCGTGATTCGCGTGAAGAATTTCGATGAGGCGCTCGAAGCCGCGAATTCGGTTCGCTTCGGGCTAACGAGCTCGATCTATACGAACGACGCCAACAGAATTTTTGAGTTCATCGACAAGATCGAAACGGGCATGACGCACGTGAATTCGCCGACTGTTGGCGGCGAAGCGCACGTGCCGTTTGGCGGCACAAAGGGCACGAGCGTCGGGCCGAAAGAAGTGGGCCGCAGCGCGCTCGATTTCTACACGGAGCTTAAAATCGTCTATATCGATTACACGGGCCGCAAACGGGAATCCTCGATTTATTGAGAGCCTGAGACCTCCAGGGAGATCCCTCGCCTTCGCCATGCTTCGGCTCGGGATGCCGATCCTCGACGCATCGGCACTTTCCCGTAGAATAGATCTGCCGGAATGATACAAAAATCTCTTATCGGACTTGTGGTTGTGCTTTGCTGGATGGGACTCACCTGCGCGTGGAGTGTGCGTGCGCGCGCAAACGACGACTCCAAAATTCACTGGAAGCCGGTCGATGCGGCGCAACTGAAGCTCGATGGCAAAACGCCCCTGATGTGGAGTGTGTATCAGCCAGACAAGAAGAAGGACTCGAATCTGGTTCTGATTCTGCTCGGGCGGCGTTATCTTGCGTTCGATATCAAGGCGAGGCTGGTCTATGCTGTTTTTCCCGCCGATCTACAGCCAGAAGGAAAGGATTTCGAGACCGACGACCTGATGCAGGCGTCGCGCGTGATTCCCAGCAGTGAATGGGAGGTGCGCGACGTGGGTCCGCAGGAATCCATTAAGCTGAAGATGGGCGATTACGGGCGAATGCTCGAGATTGACTTGCCTCACCTGTGGGATCTGCGCCGCGGCGTTTACTGAGCGCACTGGCAAGTGTGCAGCATCATGCCGCAGCATCACGCCGGAGACGAGGATCGCTCCTGCACGTCATTCAAACCGCGCCACAAAAGCCAAATCATCACCGCGATCATTCCAATCCAACCGAGGAAGCGCACGGCAGAGGCGATTTGGATGTCGTGGTCTATGACGCCGAGGCGGGTGAACAGATAGTTCCAGTCGTGAATCACGTATTCGGCGTCGCCGACCGTGAGCAGCGGCAATTCCTGCGCGCGCGCGTCCGCCATATACGTGGCAATCGGCAGAAACTGTTCGAACAAGCAGAACATGCAGAAGGCGACGCCTTGCGACTGGCGCTGGAACCAGAAATATGTGGCGAGCGCAAGCGGCGCGAAGAGCTGCAGAAAAGTTCCGCCCGCGATGGCGACGAATTCGCCGAACCACCGGAAAAGCAAGTGGCCGCCCTCGTGGATCGGGACGAAGACGCCGTCCATCAACAGGAGAAATCCCGAGCCATGCGCGAGCTGGTAGAGGAAAAGAGAAAAGAAGAGCAGCCACGCGACCAGAGCGACGCGCGGTACGGGTGCCCAGGGCTCTTCGAGTACTTCGAGAAAGGGCAGCCGCTCTGTTAGCGCTTCGGGCAATTGCATTCAGCACCTGCGAGAGAATTCACTGCGTACATAGTGAACGCGTGCTGCTCAGTGTCGGGCTGCCGGTCGTGCTATATTGCCCGAAGAGTTAGCAGGAGCTTCCCATGGCGGATTCTAAAGCTGAGTTGACTTTCCCCGAGCCACCCAAGAGATTCGATGACGTTTCGTTCTACGAGCGCTCGCTTCTCAATTCGTGGAGTTTTCGGGCAGCTATGGCGCTCGTTACTCTCAGCGAGTTCGCGCTCTTCACCTTTGCCTCAAGGTATTGGCGCGGGTTGGCAGCAAGTGATCGAGGAATGGTCCTAATCCTTGCGTCGCTGCTGCCCTTCTGCTTGTTTCGCGAAATCTTCGAACATGAACGTTTCCGAAATCGTCTGGCTGGTCTGGATGCAGAAGGTAAAGTTAGAGAGCTTACGAAGCGTGCTGCCCGCCTGACCTACGACCGCCTCATTCTCCCGTCCCTGATGTTAGCCCTAACGATGGATGTGATTGCAGCAGTGACGAGAACCTCCAATGCTGGTGTAACGAACGCTTGTCAGGGCGTTCTCCGCTAGTTATTTCCCGATCAGCGCAAAGAGACGCCGGCGACCCAGGGGATGCCGACGAGGCCGTCGCCAACTTTCACATCGACCATGTCGCCGGAGCTGAAGCGTTCGTAGTCCGTGCGGTCGACGGGAACGCGTTCGAAGAGGCGGCCGTCGCGCCAGGAGGTGACCACGAGGCGGCGCGTGGGCACGGGCCCGGTCATAGCGAATTTGCTGATGATGCGAGCCGCTTCGATATGCGGTTTCGAGCTGTCGAACGCGCCATTCGCCAGCAGCAACACACCCAGCAGCCAGGGAATGGGAATCAGCCCGTAGTAAACGCGCTTCATCGCCTCGATTTCTTTGTGCTTCAGGGCCAGGCGTTCCACCCAAACGGCCAAACCTAGCGTGAGGAAAAAGAGAACGCCGATGAAGATGAGGATGCCGTCAAGCTCCAGCGCGGGATAGCGTCCTGCGGCAACGACAAAGGCTATCGCACCGAGTAAGAAGAAGGCGGTGCGGTTCAGCAGCTTGCGCCTCAGCTCGAATTCAGCGGCGGTGGAATTCAGGCCGCACGCATCGCACACGTCTCTTTCGCGATCGGCGCCGCAATTCAGGCAACGCGTCATCAGTCTGAAAACTCCGACTACAAAATCTAAGCAGCCGGGAATCCGGCGTCAATACAAGTCTGAATTGGAGCAGATGCGCCGCGCTCGCCGCAAGATTAGACACCGGCGCGGCAAGAATGGCTGGGATTGCTCGGCAGTTTTCTGCTCGGCCGGCCTTATTTTAGCTCGCGCACGCTGGCGGGCGGAACGCCCCCGCAAACGATGTTGTCATCGCGCCCGTCTGCGAGCAAGCCGCAATCGATTTCGTGAGCACTATGGATGGCTTCGTCGGCTGTGGCGCCCCTGGCAGTTGCGCAATGCGTGTTGCCTTTGAATGTGACGCAGACCTCGTATTCATGCTGTGTTTGCTGATAGGTGATGTAGATCACGGCGCCAAGTAAGAACAGCCCACCGAAGATGATGATTAGCCGAATTCGAGGATTTTTTCGTGCCATTTGAATGCCACGATTTCGAGGATCCGCTAGGCGGAATCCTCTCTTGTATTTTCGCCGCGCGAATGGGCGGCGAGTTCCCTTTCTATGTATCGTCGCGCGTGCGGTGGCACGCCTTCGATGGTTGCGAGATCCTTGAGGTCGCGCAACGTAAGATTCGGCAGAAATGCCATCACGCAGGGAACAGGCGTGAGCGGGTTGCGAACCAGAGCCACGCGAACATTATATTGCGTCGACCATTTCGGATGCTGCGCGATTGCAGCAACCGCGCGCTCAGGTACGCCCGCCTTCGCCAGCACCTTGAGCACCTGGCTCTCAGTGAGGAACGCATTGCCGAGAGCGAGCTTCAAAGCTTGTGGATGACCTTCAGCCAGCAGTGCGCCGGCAACGCGCGCCGGTCCGCGCCGGGCGAGCGTCAGTTTTTCGCCCACCGGCAGGTGGGGAATCCGGCCGAGAATCATCTCTTCGGCGATGCGACGGATATCGGCCGGGGCTGAGGGAAACAGGCTCAGCCGGACGAGATCGAAAAGGTAAAGCTGGCGAACGAGTGCGACGGCGAAGCGCTTTGGGGTATGGGGATGGCGCGCGAGACGCAGTCGTATAGCTTCGCTTGCAGCCCATTTACCTCCTTCGGCGATTGCGGCGAGAACCGTGGGAGGAAGGTCGAGATGGTCGAGCAACTGCGTTAGATCAGGTTCGCCGATTTCGGAGTTCTTGAGAAGCGAGAGAAGAGTGGGTTCATCGGCTTCGAGCAATTGGGAAGCGAGATCGTTGGAGGGCGAAACAGCCGGAGAGGTGCTGCGTTTGCGCTGCGGACGATCGCTTGCCATCTCGTTTATCGTGTGGCTGCGACGTCACCATTCGCGTGCGCGGCGCGAACGGCGATGCGCACAGCAGCTTCGGCCGGACTCATCGCCAAGTCGACAAATTTCATGTGGGGGAGGTGCTTACGGAGTTCCGCATCGACGGCTGCGTCGAAATAGCTCGAACGGCCATGCGTGCCGCCCAGTTTGGCGACGGAAACCTGGCGATCGATTTGGCCAAGCTGGTCTGCGACGCACCGCGCCAGGATGCCGAGCGAAACAGCAGCGTCAAGAAGAATCTGGCGGGAAACCTCGTCGCCATCGTCCCCCAGTTCGGCGACCAGCGGAAATAGCTTGGGGAAGACTTTGTCGGGGTCTTTGGCGAGTTGGTCCAGAACACCATCCCAGTTCGGCAACTGAAGAGTGGAGAACAGCTTTGCCGAGAGGGCCGTAGCCGGACCACAATTTTCCTCGGCCTTTAAAACCGCGCGGACGGCGCTCCTGCCGATGTCGAATGCGCTTCCTTCGTCACTGAACCAAGGGCCACGACCCCCGGCGCGCGCAGTGCGTCCCTGGATATCGCGGCCAAATGCGGCGGATCCCGTGCCTGCGATGAGGATGATTCCTTCACCGTCGCCAAATGCCGCGTCGAGCGCGATGAGAAGATCGGTGGTTATTTCAACATAGGCATTGGGAAGGCTGCGCTGAAAGAAACTGTACACTCTGCGTGCGACACCGTCCCGTCCCGCGCCGCCTAAACCCGCGCAAACCCCGCGAATGTCATTAGAGGTGATTTTTTCGTGACTCAGCACGAGGTCGAGAGCCTCGCTCAACGAAAACCACGCGCGCGTGTAACCGATGCGAAGCGGATTGGAGGGGCCAGAAACAGCACGAGCCAAAACATGCCCGCGGCCGTCGGCTAATACACAGTCAGTTTTCGTTCCTCCACCGTCGAAACCGAGGTAGTAACCGGAGCCGGAGCGAGAATTGTTTACGGACATTGTCTTCACCCTTCTTGACAGTTTTCCGAATGAGCGGCTAGCATCGCGCCGCTCCGAACGGCGCCATGCAGATCAGCCAAATCGATGTCGTCATTCTAATTCTGTACCTCGTGGGCATAACGCTATTTGGCGCGCACTTTCGACGCGGCCAGAAAAATCTGCGCGATTACTTTCTTGGCTCCCGAAGCGCTCCGTGGTGGGCCATCGCCTGCTCGATCGTGGCCACCGAAACTTCGACGCTCACCATCATCAGTACGCCCGGAATTGCTTACGGCGGAAACCTCGGATTTTTGCAACTCGTGCTGGGGTACCTAGTCGCCCGCGCGATTCTCTGTGTGGTGCTGATCCCGCAATATTTCCAGGGCGAATTCTACACGGCTTACCAGCTATTGGAAAGGCGCTTCGGCGCGGTGATGAAGCGAGCGGCGGCGTCTGTTTTTCTGGGCACGCGAGCACTGGCTGAAGGCGTTCGCATCTCCGCAATCGGGAAAGTTGTGAGCGTGGCGTTCGGAACGGGAGAACGGTTGTCGATCCTCCTCGTTGCCGTCCTGACACTTTTTTATACATTCGAAGGCGGAATGCGCGCGGTGATCTGGACCGACGTGATCCAGTTCGCGTTGTATTTGACGGGATCGATCGCGGCGTTCTTCCTTCTGCTCCATAAGATTCCGGGAGGCTGGCCTACGGTTACGCTTGTGGCGTCGCAGGCGGGTGGCAAGCTTTCCATTCTCGATTTTTCATTCAGCCTAACGAAAAGTTACACGTTCTGGTCCGGCTTGATCGGCGGCACGTTTTTGACAATGGCGAGCCACGGGACAGACCAAACGATGGTGCAGCGACTGCTCTCTGCACGAAATGAACGCGACAGCAAGAGGGCACTACTGGCAAGTGGCGTAATCGTGTTCATTCAATTCGCGCTGTTCTTGGTGATTGGCGTGATGCTGTTCGTCTTCGTGGGGCATTTGGGCGCGCCGCTGGCGACCAGCGATCCCGACAAAATCTTTCCAGAGTTCATCGTGCGGGATATGCCGCCGGGTCTTTCCGGTTTGGTGCTGGCTTCGATCTTTGCAATTGCGATGTCAAATGCGAGTGGCTCATTGAACTCGCTCGCATCGTCGAGCATGATGGACTTGGGCCACGGCCAAACTAGCGCGAGCGGCGTGGCGAGCGGGCAGGCGCTCGGGCGTTCGCGGATGCTCACGCTTCTGTGGGGCGTCATTCTCGGCGCCTTGGGGCTGGTGCACTGGGGGCCGGTGCTGGTGGCGGGGCTCACGATCGCGTCGATTACGTATGGCGCGATGCTGGGCGTTTTTCTCCTGGGGACGTGGGATCACGCGGCAAATCAGGCAGGCGCGCTAGCAGGATTCGTGGCCGGATTGAGCGTGATGATTTGCGTCAGAGCATTTGACGCTCCACTCGCGTGGACCTGGTATGTGGTGGTAGGCACGATGGTGACGTTTGGTGTCGGATTGGTCGCGAGCCGGGTTGCAGGGCCGAGGCAATTGAAGAATCCCGAAGCGCGATGAAGAAAGCTCCACAATGACGACGGCTCCCGAAAAAGATATGAGTGCGCTGCCCGCAAAGGAAACGGTAGGGCTGGTACGCGGTCTGAGCGGATGGGCTGCGACGGCGATTGTTGTCGGCACCATGATCGGCACGGGGATTTTTATTGTTCCGGCCGACATGGCGCGTAATACCGGCTCTGCAGCACTGGTTGCACTAGTTTGGGTAGTGGGCGGTGCGCTGACGCTCTTCGGCGCGCTGTCTGCCGCGGAACTGGGCGCAGCGCTGCCTGAAGCGGGCGGAACTTATGCCTACATGAGCCGCGGCTTCGGGGCCATCTGGGGATTTCTTTTCGGCTGGATTTACGCCTTGCTGGGTGCCCCGACGTCAATCGCAACGATCGCTGCTGGCTTCGCCCGCTTCGTCAGTTTTCTTTCTCCCTCGGTGGCCACGCCGCTACTCATTTGGCATTTCGCACTGCCGTTTGCGAAGCAGCCGTACACGTTTACATTCACGAGGGGGCAGCCGCTGGCCGCGGTCGCTATTGTCGTTGTGAGCCTGATCAACTGTCTCGGCGTGCGCTTAGGTGGACGCGTCCAGGTGGTGCTGACAATCGTGAAGATCGCGGCGATCGTTGCAGTGATCGCCGTGGGATTTCTTCTGGGGCGCGGCACGACTGCGAATTTTCATACAGGTGCGCCTTCCGGCAGTGGGGCCCTGGGCCTTTCCGGGTTTTTGACGGCGATGGTTGGAGCGATGTGGGCCTACGACGGCTGGATCAATTTGACGTTTGTCGGTTCCGAGGTTCGGGATCCCGAGCGCAACATCCCGCTTTCGTTGATGGGAGGAGTCGCGCTGGTTTGCGGTCTTTACATGGCGATGAGCGCCGCGTGCTTCTACGCGCTGCCATTTTCGAAAATCGTGGCATCGCGTGTAGTGGCGTCTGACGTTATCGCGCGTGCCACGGGAAACAGCGCCGCGAACTGGCTCACGCTGGCCATGATCGTTTGCGCGCTGGGCACGCTGAACTCGTCGATTCTTACGAATGCGCGGGTGGACTATGCAATGGCGCGCGACGGCCTTTTCTTTCGGATCGTTCGAGGCGTGAATCCGCGCTTCCGAACGCCCATGCGCGCATTGATTTTCCAGGCCATCCTGGCTTCGGCGTTGGCGCTGACTGGAACATTCGAGGACCTCTATTCGCTTTATGTCTTCACGGTGTGGATTTTCTACGGCCTGCAGACGGCCGCAGTGATTCGTTTGCGGCAGGCGGAGCCCAATCTGCCCCGGCCATACCGCACGTGGGGGTATCCCGTCGTGCCGATTCTTTTCGTGATTGGGGCATTTTTGCTGACCGTCAATATATGGATTCAGCGGCCACTACCGTCGACGATGGGCCTGGGCGTCACTCTGCTTGGAATCATTTTTTACCGCCATTGGCGCAAACAAAAACCCGCCGAGGCCTCCGAGTAGAATCATTATCTGTGTCTATTTTTGCGCAGCGTCTGACCGATTCTTGAGAGCATCTAAGAAGGGCACGCAAAGCCTGTACCCTGGGTGCGTTGCCGCGTGGCAGTGGCGCATGGCAGAATGCGCCGTGTCTTCTTCAAGTTCAAAGAACTCTCGCTCCGATGCCTGGCGACTCTCAAACTTCCTTTGTCGAAGTGAATCCGTGGTTGATCGCCTGTGCGGTGATGCTGGCGACGTTCATGGAGGTTCTGGACACATCGATTGCTGCGGTAGCGGTGCCGTACATCGGGGGTAGCCTTTCGGCGTCAAACGAGGAAGCCACTTGGGTGCTGACGAGCTACCTGGTGGCGAACGCAGTGGTCCTGCCCGCGAGCGGGTGGTTTTCCCTGCGTTTCGGACGCAAACGATTCTTGCTCGTTTGCATCGTGATTTTTACGATTGCATCCTTCGCGGTAGGTGCATCGACAAGCCTGGCGATGATTCTGATTGCGCGCGCCGTGCAGGGTGCGGGCGGAGGGGCGTTGCAACCCGTTTCTCAGGCTATTCTGCTGGAGAGCTTCCCCCCGGAAAAACGCGGCATGGCCATGGCTGCGTTCGGATTTGGCGTCGTAGTAGCGCCGGTGCTCGGCCCGACGCTGGGCGGCTGGATCACCGAGACGTACACCTGGCGATGGGCATTTTTCATCAATATTCCCATCGGGATACTCGCAGTACTGCTTATTTCGCGGTTGGTGAACGATCCGCCGTACATTCGCGATGCAAAACCGCCTAAGCTGGACGCGATTGGCTTTGGACTGTTGGCGGTGTGGATCGGGGCGCTGCAAATCATTCTGGACAAAGGGCAGGAAGACGATTGGTTTGGCGCAATGTGGATACGCTGGGCGACGTTTGTCGTGATCACCGGATTTGCAGCCTTTCTATGGCGCGAATACAAGAGCCGGCAGCCCTTGGTCGACATGCAGGTTTTCAAGAATCGAAACTTTGCGGTCGGCTGCCTGCAGATAGGCCTTTTTGGCGGCGTTGTGTACGGAATGGTGACGATTCTGCCGCTCTTTTTTCAGACTTTGCTGGGCTATACGGCCTTGTCGGCAGGTTTGGCGGTAGCTCCACGAGGGGTCGGCGCGGTGATCGCGATGCCGCTTGTGGGATTTCTCATGACAAAATTCGACAGCCGGTATCTGATCATGATCGGCTTCGGAGGCGTGGGAATTTGCAATCTATTACTCGGACACGCCACGCTGGATATTTCGCCGACGTCGCTGCTAATGCCGATCGTCGTAAGCGGATTTTTTCTGGGCTTCGTTTTTGTTCCCCTGGCAACCGTTGCAATGGGCACGCTGCCACCGCATGAGATCGGAAACGCGAGCGGCGTGTACAATTTATTTCGGAATCTCGGCGGAAGCGTCGGGATTTCGATCGTCAACACAATCGTGGCGCGACGTTCCCAGCTGCACAGGAATGAGTTGGCGCATTCGCTTTCGGACCAGAACTGGTTTTTCCAGGGGGCATTCCAGCGCTTGCAGAGCTTGATGCAGATTCATGTTGACCCTGTTGACGCCATACACCGCGCGCAGAAACTAGCGGAAAATCTCCTCGATCAGCAGGCTGCGCTGTGGTCGTATGTGGACGATTTCCGCTACTTGGCCATTGCTTGCTTCGCAACGGTCTTCGTCGGATTTGCGCTACGGCGAGTTTCGGGCAGACGCGTCTACCCCGAGTGAGATTGCGAACACTGCGAAGGAGTCGAGGTCCTTCTGTTGTCGTCGTCATTCGTCAAGGTCTTCTCATCTCGGATTTTGATAGTAACCGGGACCGACGCGCAGGTGGTGGTGCCATGCCACAGGAAAAGCCCACCAAACAAGGGAGCCCAAAATCGCTTGCCCGATCGCCAGCGGGATGATGTTGCGGATTCGGCCGAACATCCACGCCATAGCTGCGCCGCCTACAAACGTCAGCGGCACGAGCACAGGGTTCGGCCAATGGCAGGCGGCGAAGATGAGGCCGGTGACAGCGGCGGCCGTCCACTGGTTGTGAATCAGAGACAACATGCGATTGTGAACGAACGAATTGAGCGCGACCTGCTGTAGGACGCAGAAAGCGAAGTAGGTCCACAAGCGATTCCAGGAGATCAAGTTAGGCGGTAGGTGCCTGGAGGCGCCAAGCATGACGCCGACGACCGCGAGGCTGGCTATCATCGCGCCGAAAAAGACGAGTGCTTGCGTTGCGGCCCGCCAAAGATTGTCAGCGCGCCAGCCGAGCGTTTTGGGCGTATCGCGATGGGCGAGGAAGCTGGCGACAAGCCAAACTACAAAAACCGCCCAGCTCCAGCGAGCTGTGAATTGCAGCCGCCAAATGAACCAGAGGATGAAGGCGGGAAATAGCGTGACATCGGCGATCGAAAACCATCGCTGGAGACGCAAAGTCATAAGGCGGACGACTCCGCTTTTAGTTCATCAATCAGAGCCATGAGCGATTTCTTGGATTGTGCGCGCTCCGCGAGAAACCTGTCTGCGCCTGGCGGCGAGAAGTAGTCATTCCAATCGATATCAGGGAACCCCATTCGCGTTGTCTCGACGATGAGCTGTTCGCGCAGAGATATGCCGGTCTGGTGTCGAATTCGAGCGAGGGCTGCGAAAACGATCTGGTGATCTTGGACCCGCCAGCGATGGTTGGCCAGTTGAGGAGCGAACTCCTTCACGGCCGCAAGGGATCCAGAACGGCATATCGCGCACAAGACTTGGTGTTCGATGGCGGCCACGCCGTGGTTCAGATCCGGTCCGGACATGCTGGAGCGATTCTAGCCGTTTAGCGGCGGGGCACAATACGCATGGGAAGATGGGGCGGCGTGACTACTAACCTGGCAGAAAGGGCGCCTAGGCGGCGTTGCTGACTACCGGACGAACGAAATCGATGCGGTCGATCATTGCAGCGACGCCGTACATGGGAGTCAGCTCGCCTTGGAGTGTGGAAACCCGGAGCGCTTTGGCGCTGGCGCGCACAAGAACAGACGCGCCGTTTTCACGTTCAGCCGGAAGCGCAAAGGTAAGCTCGACGCCGGTGCCGGGCTCCATCCCGATGCTCGAATGGAAGTAGATTCCCGAACGAGAAATATCGCGGAGCTGGGCGGTGAAGAACTCGGCCGGCCGCTTGCGGGATAAACACACTTGCAAAGGCAGGTACACTTCATACCTTCTGGCCTTTCGGCGCTCTCCCATCGCGAATCCCCCCAAATGGGTCTGCAAGAAGGATTCCATGGGCTACGGCTATTGACAATACAGGCGTTACCGGAAGCTGCGGCGCTCGTAATAGGACTAATTTAAGCAAAAAATTCCACAGGTAGGAAATACCTGCATAGTGCAAAAGCGATAGTTTTAGTACTACTCGCGGTAACTACCGAGAGACAGGGTCTTTACGGAGCCGAGCGGCTCTTCCCAATTCGACTTCTTCCTCGATCGCTCTCACCGCCTCATCAGAGATGTCAACGAATTCGACGCCGACGCCTACCCCTTGCAAACAGTACCTGACCTCGGCGCGGCTCGAGATTTGCACGCCGGAATGTCCCAACCGAAACTGGACGTTGAGTACGGCGCCTTCCGGGAAATGTTTTGTGGTGTTTATGAACATCCCACGGGTGCTGATGTCAGGCGGTTTGAGGGCCACGTCTTCGCTGCGACCTTCGTAAGTGACCGAAAGGTCGCTTAAGCTGCAGACGCGAGGGGCCAGTCGAGCGGCGCTCCAAACTCTTTCCTCTTCCAGTGGACTCATTCGAGTCTGGCTCCTTGGCCGACGAGGACGTGATTCTCGATGTGGTTCCGCTGGCCTCGTTTCTCACCACAGTAGGGGCAGAAGACGAAAGCCGGCGAAAGCTCGTGTTCGCAGGACGCGCACTGCATGCTTTGAATTTTTTCGAAGGGCACGACGCGGAGCACCTCATCCAGTGTCGTAAGCCCCTGCCGAACGCGTTCGAGAGCATATTCCTGCATCAACTTCATTCCATTGTGGCGTGCGAGCGCGCGAATCTGATCATTTTTGTCGCCGGAGCGGATGGCGGAGCGAATGCCCTCGTCTATGACGAGCATTTCGTAGATGCCGACTCGGCCTTTGTAGCCGGTCTGATCGCAAATTTCGCATCCGCCGGGCACGTGCTGGGTCGACGGGGGATGACTGACTCCCGCTTCCAGAAGGCGGGCCGTGTATTCGGGCGGCGCGGGAATCTCGTCATGGCACGAGCAGAGGCGACGTACCAGGCGCTGCGCGATGATGCCGCTCACGGATGTAGCGATCTGGAAGCCTGGCACTCCAAGGTCCAGCAAGCGCGTGACGGCCGAAATACTGTCGTTCGTGTGCAGTGTCGAAAGAACGAGGTGTCCCGTCTGGGCGGCCTTGATGGCAATCTCCGCGGTTTCCTTGTCGCGAATCTCTCCCACCATGATCACGTTCGGATCTTGGCGCAAAATTGACCGCAGGCAACTGGCGAAAGTCAGTCCCGTTTTGGTGTTCACCTGGACCTGATTCAATCCCGGAACCGCGTACTCGACCGGATCCTCTACCGTGATGATGTTCACGGTGGGCTTGCGGACCAGGTTCAAGGACGAATACAGCGTGGTGCTCTTGCCGGAACCGGTAGGACCGGTGACGAGAATCATGCCCTGCGGCTGGCCTAGGATCTGTGTGAGGGAAGTTGCGATTTCCGGCGGCAGTCCGAGCGCGGTGAAGCCCTGCGTCGGAGCATCGGCCTCGAGCAATCGCATCACAACTTTTTCGCCATACTGCGTGGGCAAAGTGGAGACTCGAAGGTCTACCTTGCGACCGTTGATGCGAACTAGAAAGCGGCCGTCCTGAGGCGCGCGGCGTTCCGCAATGTCCATATCGGATAGAATTTTGATTCGCGAAACCACCGAATTCTGTAGGGCCCGCGGAATGCGTTGAAAATCGCGCAGCATGCCGTCAATGCGAAACCGGATTGCGGTGTCGGTGGCTTGCGGCTCGATGTGGATGTCGCTGGCTTGCTTCGTAGCCGCCGCGGTGATGGTTGACGCAACCATACGCACGGCCGGGGTGCTTTTCTGCAGCAGTTCCGCTTGCATCTCCTGCATCGCTTCGATGTTGCGCTGCAGCGAGCTGGACGAAATGAACTCCATGCCCGGGTCTTGATGTTCTGTGGCAATGGCCTGTGCCACCGCGGCCTCGGCCTCCTCGGCGCGTCCGTACCATCTCTCCACAGCGGCTTCGATCTCGGTGCGGAAGGAGAGGCGTGGAATGATGTGCATCCCGGTGGAGAAGCGCAACTCATCGATAATTTGAAGATTTTGCGGTTCCGCCATCGCCACCACTAATTTCGTTCCTTGCAGGTGGATCGGCAAAACGCAGCAGCGTCGGGCTATGCCATGAGGAAGAATTTTCAAGAGCTCGGGATCGACTTCCACCTGCTCGCAGTCGGCGTAGGGGATTTGGGTAACTTCCGTGAGCGCGGCGGCCAATTCGTTTTTGGCTACGACGCCACGTTCGAGCATAAGCTCACCCAAATGGATCAGCTTGCCCTGCTGATCCTCGATGGCCTTCGCCAGCTCGGCGTGAGAAATGTGACCGCGCTCACGCAGAACCTCGCCTAGTCTTTTCTTCTTCATTTGACGCGCGCTGCTCCCTGCAATTTCAGGCCGGACCCTCAGTGCGGTTTAGCGACAACATTCACAGAACCGGGTCCACCAGAACTGAAGATCCTTCCGCCTCCGTGAGAATTCCTTTGGTGATCATCAACCGGACCAGTCTTACGACCGCGGCTCGATCGGCGCTCGGACGCAGCATATTCAGATCGCGTTCGAACGTCTTGCCTGGCCGGTGTACTTCATGCGTCGGTATACTCTCGCCGGTATGCTCCGCGAGCCACAACTGCAGGGCTGCTTGCTGAGCCGCGTCGACCTCATTGAACGCGATGCCCATGCCAAGACCGGTCTGCGAATATACAACGATACCCTGCGTCGTGAATTCGGTTTTGCCCTTATGCAGGACCACGTGGACTTTGGAGCCGACGCTGAAAGGATTTGTTGTGTCTACGAAGCAACCGCCCGGGCCCAAGTCGGTAGTGCGAGTGGAAAATCTTGCACCGGAGGCAAGGTCAACCACGTCTGCTGACGCCGTGAACATGTGCCGATCGCAGTTGCGCCGTTCGGCCTCTTTGATTGCGATTTCTTCCTTTGTAGCTCCGTAGGGAGTGCTCGCGCCTTTGTTATACATTCCGATCACTCCTTAAACGCTCGTCGCGTGGGTTTTCCGTCCTGGGTACGGCCCGCCATCCAAATATTGTGGCCGTGGATCAAAACTGTGTCCAAACGCAATCCGCTCCGCCTTGCTCAAAAGCGAAACTGAGCATTGCACCATGCCGAGTGAGGGCTACTACAAGAGTAGCCGCACCGCCACACGCGACTGGCCGCTCTTCTCATCTTCCAGCCGGACGACTCGTCCCAGAAACTTGCGGTGCGCCGAGATGTTGTCGCCGAACGGGAACGTTACGATCAGCCGCATTCCCACCAAGTAATGGGGCATGCAAGTTTTGAATGCGAGGCCATCCTGCGTGAAATCAATCATTTGGCCAACATCCTCGATGTCGATGAACCGCGAATCGAATGGCCGCACATGCAAAGGCAGCGAAAGCTTCAGCCGCTTTCTGCGTCGCGCATCCCGCTGCGCGGGCCAGAAGGCCGCTATTTCGGCCTCTTGCGGTTGCACAGCGACGCTGGCCATTTGGTGTCTCCGATAGGTTGCCATTGCCTAAATCTAGAAGACGCAGGTGCATGCGGCTATAGCCCGAGGGTACCAGTGGGTACCTGACTAACGGGTATTTTCCGGCTCTTTCTGGCTTGGGAGAACGAGAGCTGGCAATGTCAAACATCGAAGTGCAAGGCGGGAAATGGGGCCTTTCGCCTGGCTCCAAATTCATGCAGAATGGAAAGAGTGGCTTCGAGCCCCTGAGGATATTTCGATGAGCGGGCGGCGCGCCTCGACGGACTGGATCTACCGAACTTTCCGAGCCTCTGCGGAAGCAGGCTTCCGCCAAGCCTACAAGCGCGTGCGACTGGACCCGGACAGGTATTTCCGCGAGGTTCGCCAGAAATTTCGCATTCCTGTGCGCTCCTGGGAAGACATGCGATCGCTCAGCGATGCTGACCTGAAGCCTTATGCCGACGGGGTGATTAAACACGCCGCGCGCGCGGCAGCGCTCGAAGGCATGGGTTTTGGCTTGGGCGGCATCACCACGATTCTTCCCGATTTCGGCATCCTTGCAGCGATCACCATCCGCATGCTTCAAAGGCTGAGCCTAATGTACGGATTCGATTATTCTGCCCACGACGAGATCGGCTCGCTCTGGCTGGCTGCAGCGAGCGCCGCGGGCCTTGATCTGGGCCGCGGGTTCGTTGAAAAGCAGGCGATTGAGCGCCTTGTCCCGCGCATCGTCGATCAAGTGGCCCTTCGAGCGGGCGCTGAAGTCGCCGAACAGTGGGCCGCCCGGCTGGTGCCTGTGCTTAGCGCCGCTTCGGCTGGTGCCTTGAATTACTGGTTCGTGCGTTCCTGGGGACGTCGCGCCCAAAAGCATTTCCTCGAACGCCGTGGCTCGCTGCGCACTTTGCAGGCGCGTGGAGAAGCCGCTTCGGGACCTTTCTTGCTGCCTTCTCCCTCCCCGACATCCTCCATCAACTAAATCTTCTGCGAACTCGCTCCACTTCCGCAGTACTCCTTTGAAATCCGCAATCAATTTGTGCCAATGTGGTGCTGAAGATTCCGATGAAAATCCTCAGTGCTGCTGAAATGCGGGAAGTGGATCGGCTCACCACGGAGCGCTACGGCATCCCGAGCGGGACGTTGATGGAAAACGCCGGCCGCAGCGTCGCCAACTTCATCGCCGCGCGCCTCGCGCATATCGAGCGCCGCCGGATCGTGGTGCTGTGCGGCAAAGGCAACAATGGCGGCGACGGCGTCGTCGTGGCGCGCTACCTCCGGCTCAAGGGCGCCAACGTCTCTGCCTACCTTTTCGCGGATCCGGCAGAAATCAAAGGTGACGCGGCCAGAAATCTCGATCGCTGGCGGCAGGCTGCTCCGAGCGAACTGCACGTGATTCGCAGTTCCACGGAATGGCAGGCCGCGAAGAATGTTCTCGCCTCGGCAAACATCATCGTCGCCGCGCTTCTCGGCACCGGCATTCGCGGCCCCGTCGAAGGCCTGTTCGCCGAAGTAATTGCCGACATCAACCGCCACAGTCCTGCGCAGAGCGTTGTCGCCGTCGACATCCCTTCCGGCCTCAACGCCGACACCGGCGAATTTTCGCAGGCGTGCGTCGTTGCCGATTTCACTGTGACGTTTACCGCGCCGAAAATCGGCATGGTTCGCGGCGCCGCCGAATCGGTCGTCGGCCAACTCCTTGTTCGCGACATTGGCTCGCCGGCTGGACTGATCGACGAAATCGGCAAGGGCCATCTGCGCTGGGGAGACGCGCAGCAATTCGCCGATTTTGCCGTGCGGCGCAAGCCCGAAGGGCACAAAGGCGATTACGGGCACGCGCTGATTGTCGCTGGTTCCGTGGGCAAGACCGGAGCAGCTGTGCTTGCCTCATGGGCGGCGCTACGAGCCGGCGCCGGACTCGTCACGGTCGCGACGCCGGAGCCCGCGCTGCCCATTATTGCGGCGCACACGCCAGAAATTATGACCGAGCCTCTGCCCCCGACGCAGGCGGGCACGATTGCGTTGCGCGCCCTGGAATCGGGCCGCTTCGACGCCATCGCGAAAGGCAAGCGGGTGCTCGGGATAGGCCCCGGCCTTTCGACGAACGACGAAACGCAGCAATTCATTCGCAAAGTCGTCGCGCAGCGCGCCGCCCCTATCATTCTTGATGCCGACGGCCTGAACGCGTTCGATGGACACGCGCACGAATTGAAGAATGGAATCGGGCTGCTCGGGCTCACGCCGCATCCCGGCGAGATGGCGCGGCTCGTCGGTTCCGATACGAAAGCGGTGCAATCGCATCGCCTCGAACTCGCGCTGAAGTGCGCCGCCGACTGGAACGCAGTCGTTGTCCTCAAGGGCCACCAGACCGTCATTGCATCGCCCACCGGCGAGGCTTACATCAACTCCACCGGCAATCCCGGCATGGGCACGGGTGGCACGGGAGACGTGCTCACCGGCATGCTCTCGGGCCTCGTCGCGCAGCATGGACAGGGCCTGGATGCTGCCGGCTTCGCACGGCTTCTGGCTTTTGGCGTTTACCTGCACGGCCTGGCCGGAGACATCGCCTATGGCAAACATGACGAAGCGCCGCTGATGGCTTCCGATCTGATTTACGCCATTCCGCGCGCCTATGCGCGATTTTTCGCCGACTGTGGCTTGGATTGAGATGGCCAGCCGCGAGATCGTCACCCACTCAACCGAAGAAACCATCGAACGCGGCCGCGAAATCGGCGCTGCCCTCAAGCCACCGGTATTGATTCTACTTTCCGGCGAACTGGGAGCAGGGAAGACCACGCTGACCAAAGGCATCGTCAGCGGCCTCGGTGCCGCGCGAGAAGAAGACGTCACCAGCCCTACCTTCACGCTGGTGCACAAATACGATGGTTCCGCGCGGGTCTATCACGTCGACCTCTATCGCGTCGGCGATTTTCACGACCTCGAGACGCTTGGCCTCGAAGATGTTTTCTCCGAGCAGGCGATCGTCATTGTCGAATGGCCCGACCGCCTCACCTTGCGCACCGACTGGCCCACCCTGCGCATCGGCCTGGAGCACGTCGCCGAAGATACCCGCCGCATCGTGGTGAAATCCGATTCGCGTGGGATTTAGGTCTTGCAGCACTGCTGGGTTATCGAATTTTGGGTTGCTGGGCTATAAGGTGGCTCCTTTTTTCAGAAGTGAGGGTGTGGTTTGAGTATCGAGTAGAACTGAGGTGCGCGTTGCAGGGAATGGACTTAAGTGGATTTCTACTCGTACTGTCTTAAATTTTTTCCGTACGACTGTCACGGCTACCTTAGGCTCCCTGTTCGATTAGATCCGGCTCTATGCTGATCAGTTTTTCCGGTGGCCGTGGTGGAAGCTCGGGTTCTGATTGGCGCAATTGACGCCGGTCGTCTCGCGTGATGATGACGTGCTTGGGAGGCTCGATCCAGTGGCCGTTGGCGTCGAGGCAACTGTAGGCGCGGACGGCGCGGATGAGGCTGTCGGCCGAAGGCGGCTGGCAGGTGGATTCTTCCATGATCTTTTCGAGGACGTAGCGGAGATCGCGAGCGCGCTTTTCGAAGAGGCCCGTGGCGCGAGCGTGGCGGTAGATGCACGTGCGATTGGGAAGCTTGAACTCGTGTCTGATGTCGTTGGGACGGTGCCATTCGAGGAAGGCTTGCTCGATGGCGTGACGATCGTCATGGTGGCAGACGATGCAACATCGCCGGTGGCGGGCCGGATTGGCAGGATTGGCGTCGTCGACTCGCCGGATGCGGCGGGAGTTGATTAGAGGTCGACGGGGAGGGCGTTGGGCTTCGTGGATTACGCTGGCTTCGGCTTGGGCCCCTGCTTGGGTTTCGTTCGTGGGGATGTTGCCAAGGTTGAGGTCTTCGATTGGGTCCGGTTCGGCTTTGGGAGGTTCGGGCGTGGCCGGAGTGGGTTCCGGTGGATCAGGTTCGGCTCGAGTTGCGGCTTCTACTGAGACGCCGGTTTCGTTGTCTGCGTGGTCCTGCTGATGTTCTGCGGCTTCTGCTGATTTGCATTTCAGTAGTTCTGCGGCGGTTGGATTGGAGGCAGCGTCGCCGTGTTCCTGAAGCCGGGTGAGGCTGCGGCGGAGTGCGGCGTCGTTGGGACCATTTTCATCATAAGGTGACTTCGGTGGACGTTTGAAAGGTTTGAAGGGCCTGCGATGCGACATTTTGTGTCCTTTTCACTGTTATGGGCGGCTTGTTTCTCGTTTGTTGGGTTGTGGTGACCATAAAAGTGGCCAATTATAACACAACTATGTTAGTAAGTCAATGGTAAATATTGGCAAATCGTACTGGAATAAGGGGAAGTATGAAAGAGAAGTCGCGTTTTACCTAAGCCGCAACCTTAGGCGCCGTGAATTTTGATCCTGCAATACCACCTGATCCTGAGCCTGGCTACTTTGATCAGGGACTACTTCTTTTCAAAGTTTATTGGTTTCCGCCGCCACGGAGTGCGTTAATAGCCTTCAAGGATTTGGGCTTTCTAAGACCTTTCGAAGCTTTGGATTTCTTTGCCATGGTTTTCTCCTCCTGTCGGGTCGGGGCCGCGATCAGATTCTGGGCAAGGTTGCGGGTTAATACTCAGTGATGATGTGGACGAGCGGTTTGACTTGCTTGAGAGTCTTGGCCTTCTTGAGGCTCTTTAGGGGTTTGGCCTTCTTCGGGGCCATCGCGTATCTCCTCTGGCTTAGGCTATGGGAGCACGCCCGCCGCCTAGAGGCGAAACCACGAGCGGCTTGACCTGGTTGAGGCTCTTAGACTTCTTCAGGGCTTTCGATGCTTTCGATTTCTTCGCCATGGCGTTTCTCCTCTGGCTCAAGGCCAAATCAATTTTGACCTTGCGATATCGTCTGATCTTGACCTTGGGCTAAGACGTTTGTCGCTTTGCTCAGGGTCTGCTTCTTTTCAAGCTTCTTGCCCTTCGAGAGTTTCTTGGTTTTTGCCATTTTCTTCTTGCCTTTCGAACTGAGGCCATCGCGCTGGCCGATTCTGCCGGTTGGCTGACGACTAGTCAGTTTGTTTGGTAATGACGAGTAGCGGCTTGACCGGTTTCAGAGTCTTGGCCTGCCTGAGGCTCTTGGATGCTTTGGATTTCTTTGCCATCGTGATTCTCCTTTTGCCTGGGGATGAGTTCAGTCGGGGCTTTGCTTGAAACTGGCTAAGCGAATCGGGTTCCGGGTCCACTATTTCCGAGCGCCTTGATGTCCTTCAAGGGTTTGGCTCGCTTGAGGCTTTTTGATGCCTTAGATTTCTTCGCCATGGTGTTTCTCCTCCCGTTTGACTTGGGGCCGCGATCACGTTCCGGGAGAGCAATCGGAGGTCCAGAGGTGAGGACGCGATTGGGCGCGATTATGTGCTTTAAGATGTGGGTGATGCAAGAGGCGAGGGCCGGACCGGCAGGAGGCGGTGGGCGCGATTTGTGTTGAATAAGTCAGCGGGAAGTTGAAAAGATCAACATTGAGGAAGAGAAATGCTCGCAAAAGGCGCCTCAGAATGACACCCGACTCCCGGCGTTCGCAGAAGGCCGGAGCGATGGGGCACCCGGCAAAAGCACCCAGGATGCCCCCGAAGAATTAAAGGGAAAGTCGAAAGTCAGCAGCTAAGATGCCACGCTAAAGACCGCGGCGCTACATTTAGGTCTTAGCCGAGGGCCATGATGTGGAAGCCCGCGTCGACGAAGATGGTGTTGCCGGTGACGCCGCGGCCGAGGTCGGAGCCGAGGAAGACGGCGACGTCGGCGACTTCGGCGATGTCAGTATTGCGGCGCAGGGGCGCGTGCTGGGGGATGAAATCCTGAATCTTCGAGAAGTCTTTGATGCCGCGGGCGGAGATGGTTTTGATGGGGCCGGCGGAGATGGCGTTGACGCGGATGTTTTGCGCGCCAAGTTCGCTGGCGAGATACTTCACGCTGGCTTCTAGCGCGGCCTTGGCGACACCCATCACGTTGTAGTTGGTGACCACGCGAGTTGATCCCAAATAGGTGAGAGTCATGATGGAGCCGCCGCCGGTCATCAAAGGCGAGAGAGCTTTGGTGACGGCGACGAGGGAATAGGCGCTGACGTCGAGGGCGAGCTTGAAACCGTCGCGAGAGGTGTTGACGAAGGGCTGGCCCAAATCTTCGCGATTGGCGAAGGCGAGGCTGTGGACGACGATGTCGAGTTTGCGACCGCCGGATTTTAGGGATTCGGCGAGGGCGTCGATATCGGATTGCTGCTGCACGTCGCAGGGGAAGTGCGCCGTGGCGCCGCATTTTTGGCCAAGTTCTTCGACAGTGGGCTTGGCGCGTTCGTTTTGGTAGGTGAGAAGGAGCGTGGCGCCTTCGCGAACGAAGGCCTGAGCGATAGCGTAGGCGATGCTCCATTGGTTCCAGACGCCGAGAACGATGGCGGTTTTGTTTTCGAGGAGGCTGGGCATAGGGAGGCATTGTAAACGGAAAGGAAGATGTGAACCACAGATGAACACAGATAAAAGCAGAAGCCGGAAATCGAAATCGGAAGCCGGAGGTCAAAAAAAGTTAAAAGTTAAAAAAATAAAATGACGAACAGGTTTTGCTGGGCAGGTCTTCAGTGAAGGATGCGGCGGAGAGCGCGGATCAGGTCGACGATAAAGGGCCAGAGGGCGATGACAAGGCTGCCGAGTGCGACGGCGCGTTTGATGAGCTTGCTGTTGTCGGGCACAGCGGCACCGGGCTCGCTGATATTGGAAATCGGCGCGGTGTGCTGCGAGCAGAAGTCGCCACGAGTGGCGGGGCGATCGCATCGCTGGCCGGATGGGCCGATGTAAAGACAGGGACGCGAGGATGGGGCAGCCGGCCGTGTGGGTCCGGGATCGAGGAGGCCTTGCGGTGCGGGCCGCAGTATTTCGTCCGGGCCGCCGGACCAGGGGGATGGTTCGGCGAATTCGTATTCGGCGTTAACGCTTAGGTGGCGGTCCATTGCGCCTCAGTCTACGCGCAGATAGAGTGAAAGTTCATCGATTGTAGGCCTGAATGCCTGAAATCCGCACGGCCCCATCGTCGACCCATCCGGCACGGATGAAGCTGGAGCCGTACTCCGCCGAAATCCGGCTGGAGAAGGTGACGCTGGGCGTCGACAACATCCATTATGACGTCTATCTGAGCCCGAAGTTCCTCGAATTAAGCCACAAATATTTGCAGGACCTGGTTCGGCAGACCATCAACCTGCCGCTGGCGTACGGCAAAGAACGGAAGCAGCCGCACAGCTCTCCGGAGCATGGCGCGTTCCGCAGAATTCTAAACGAGATTCTGCAGGAGTCACTGACGCGGGCGAAATTCCAGCAGTCGATCGAAACGGATGTGCTGCACCAGCTCGCGCTGCTGAAATATATCAGCCAGGAAGTGGGGAACCAATTTTCGAGCATTCTGGTGGAGTACAAGGATTACATACGGGGGCGGGGCGAGCTTTTCGAGCATAGCGAGCAGGCGCACGTGATGCGGGCGAAGATTTCGGAGGCACAAGCGGGACGAAAGCACGTGATACGTCAAGTGGGGGACACGATTTGCCGAATCTGGCGGGAAGTGGAAGAGGGCAGCATAGCGAAATCGCGACGGGCGCTTTTTGGGGACGAGTTTCGCGAGACGTACGACCTGTTGCAGAACCGGTTTCTGTTCGTGGAAGGCGGAAACGACGATCACATGTTCCTGGAGCACTATGTGCTGCTGGGGAACTTCATGAATGATCCGGATCGATTTGATGTGTTCGATTCGCTGCTGCTGGATTTCGTGCGCGAGTTTGTGCTGGCGGACGACAGCGCCGAAGATTTGAGCAAGGCGCGAAAGGCGCACGACCGGCTGGTGGAGCAGGCGCGGTCGCTGCGGTCGGAGTTGGTGCGAGTGGAGCAGGAAATGGAGGAAGCTACCGGGCGCAGCGGAAATGGCGAGGATGCGTTCCCGTGGCTCTTCCGGAGAAAAAGCGGCGGGAGCCAGGGAGAAACAAGCGGGGAAGTGGCGGATTTGCGGAGGAAGTTCGGTTCTCTGGAGATGAATCTGGAGGAGCTGGCGCCGCAGATCGACGCGGCCAAGCAGCGGCTGGACTTTCTGGCGTCGGAATATCAGAGCCACCTGGGCGACTACTTGAACCAGCCGCAAAATGCGCGCCGCCTTTTCGATGCGGAAGCACCTGCGGTGGAAGGCGAGGCGACGCCGCAAACGCGCGCGCAGCTGTTGGAAGAATGGACGCACCGGCTGGAGGAGCGCGATTTGCTGTTCCACGTGCTGGCGGGATACGAACTGCGGCGAATTCATACGGATTACTGCCCGCCAATTCACTTGCAGCAGTTGAAGAAGGCGCTGGTGAATCGCGACGAAGCGAAGCGGGTGGAGCAAATCCTGGAGCAGTTTCCTGCGCGGAAAATTTCCGCGAAGAAATTGGATGATGCGTCGCGAGCAATCCGGAGGCGGTCGCACGAAGAGACGCTGGTGGTGTGCTCCCAATTCGCGGAAGACTTGATGCGGTTGCGGCGCGACCGACGCAATTACCAGCATGTTGCCGCGTGGATGGAACGAATCAATCTGGTGCGGTCAGAGCGGGCGCGAGAGCTGTCGCGGGCCAACCAAAGCTTGTACGAGTTTCTGCACCCGGATGAGGGAAGGCCGGCGGAAGATCCGATCGTCAATCACACCGTGATTAAGGCGGACGTGCGCGGCTCGACGGGGATCACGAAAGATTTGCTGGCGCGCGGAATGAATCCGGCGTCGCATTTCAGCATGACGCTGCATGAGCCTGTGAAGCGGATGCTGGAGCGATACGGGGCGGCGACGGTGTTCATCGAGGGCGACGCGATCATTCTGGCGATTTATGAGAATGAATCCACGCGAGCGACGCGACGGGCGGTGGCGCGAGCGTGCGTGCTGGCGCGCGAAATACTGGCGGTGACTCAGGCGTACAACAATCGCGCGAAAACGGGCGATTTGCCGGCGCTTGAATTGGGCGTGGGAGTGGCATTTCAGGATTCGGCGCCGTCGTTGTGGATGGACGGGGAATCGAAAATCATGATTTCGCGGGCGCTGAATCTGTCGGACAGGCTTTCGAGCTGCTCGAAAATGGCGAAGCGGCTGTTTCAGGAAAACCAGGCGCCGTTCAACGTGTATGTGCTGCAGAGCTTGATGGAAGATGCGGTGGCGGATGAAGGCGAAGAGCTGCTGATCCGCTACAACTTGAATGGAATCGAGTTGAACGAAGAAGGATTTCAGAAGCTGAGCGCGGAAATTGCGCTAGCGCCGATGGGCGGGAATTTTCCTTTGCCGTGGGGCAAGGAGCGAGTGCAGCTCTTTTTCGGCGAAGTGCCGCTTGGGGATACGCTGGAACCGATTGTGATCCGTAAGGGGTTTGTGCGGCAGATTTTGCCTGGCGGGAAAATTGGGGCGCAAGGGAATCGTCCTTACTACGAAGTGTGCACGGATGCGAAGCTGCTGGAGCTGGCGCGGAAGAAGTGCGCGTCGCCCGCGGCTGCCGCGAAGAATTAATCCCCTCGACCGGGCCAACCATCCTTCAATTTGTTCCGCAACTCCTGCTGATATAATTTTCGGTTGTCTGGAGGCGAAAGGGGTCCGGTGATCCTCGTGGCCTTCAAAGCCATTGATCCGGCTCTATGCGAGTCGGGTGGTGGGTTCGACTCCCACACGCTTCCGCCAAAGTTCTTCTTGCCTAAAGGATTGTTTCTTTGAGAAATCGCGACAAGCTGCTGTTCACGCCGGGTCCGCTGACCACCAGCGACACGGTGAAGCAGGCGATGTTGCACGATGTGGGTTCGCGCGATGCGACTTTCATTGAGTTAGTCCGGAGGATTCGCGAGCGATTGCTGCAGATCGGTGGCGTGAACGATGGCGCATACGAGGCGGTCCTGATGCAGGGATCGGGGACGTTTGCAATCGAGTCGGTGATTTCCTCGGTGGTGCCGCGCAATGGAAGGCTGCTGGTGGCCGTCAACGGAGCATATGGCCGGCGGATGGCGAAGATCGCGGAGACGCTGGGGATCGACACGGACGCCATCGTGTCACCGGAAGCGGAGCCGATCGCGACCTCACGAATAGAAGACGCGCTCATGAGCGACCCGAAAATCACGCATGTCGGGACGATTCATTGCGAGACTACGACGGGAATTCTGAATCCGGTGGAGGAAGTGGGCCACGTTGTGAGCAAGTTTCAGCGGACGTTTATCGTGGACGCAATGAGCAGTTTTGGCGGCGTGCCCGTGGGTATTGCGGGTTCGGGCATCGATTTTCTGGTTTCGTCAGCGAATAAATGCATTCAAGGCGTGCCGGGATTTGGTTTCGTACTGGCGCGACGTTCGCGGTTGGTGGAGGCCGAAGGCCGCGCCCGCAGCGTGAGTCTGGACCTGGTGTCCCAGTGGAAGGCGATGGAGGCGGACGGCCAATTCCGTTTTACGGCTCCGACACATGTGCTGCTTGCGTTTTGGCAGGCGTTGGAAGAGCTGGAGGCGGAAGGGGGCACGATGGGGCGAGCAAGCCGCTACGGCGAGAATCATAAAGTTCTTGTCGAGGGGATGGAGAAATTAGGTTTTGAGCCGTACCTGGCGCCGCAGTATCGAAGTCACATCATTACGTGCTTTCGCTACTTGCGAGATCCCAAGTTTGACTTCAAAGAGTTCTATGGAAAGTTGAGCGACCGAGGTTTCCTGATTTATCCGGGGAAAGTCACGGAGAGCGATTGCTTCCGCATCGGAACGATCGGGCACATCTTTCCGGAAGATATTCGAGCTTTGCTGGCGGGAATCCAGAGTTCGCTGAAAGAAATGGGAATCAGTGCGCCTAGGGCTGCCGCTAAGACTTGAGCCGAGGCGCGGGTCGCGTGGCTGCATGACAATCGAGGAGAGATAAGATGCCCGGCAGGAATGCCCAGCCGCCGCAATATCGGGGCAAGCTCCAGGCGATCGTGCTCGATTGGGCGGGCACGACCGTGGACTACGGAGGCCTGGCTCCGGTTAAGACTCTGCAGCGCGTTTTTGGTGATGCTGGGATTCTGCTGGATGAAGCCGAGGCTCGTCGAGACATGGGGATGGCCAAGAAAGATCACATCCGTCGAATCTTGTCGCTGGAAAGAATTAAGCAGGAATGGATGCGGCTCCATGGACGTCATCCTGGCGAAAGGGATGTTGAGCAGCTCTACGAGAGATTTATTCCCATTCAAACTTCTTGTCTGCTTGAGTATTCGGAGCTGATTCCCGGTGTGGTGGAAGCTGCTGAGCGTTTCCGCCAGCGCGGTTTGAAAATCGGCACAACGACAGGATACACGCGCGACATGCTGGATTTGTTAGTGGAGAACAGCCGAAAGGCGGGCTATGCGCCAGACTGCGCGCTGGTGCCGGGCGATGTCGGAGCGGGGAGACCGTATCCGTACATGATGTATGAAATTGCCGTGAGACTTCACGTCTATCCGTTAGCGGCGATCGTGAAGGTCGGTGACACGCCCACGGACATTGAAGAGGGTCTGAATGCGGGCGCCTGGACGGTTGGGGTGGCCGCGACGGGCAACATGATGGGCCTTTCGCGAGGTGAATTCGAGTCGCTTTCGGCATCCGAGCGGGAGCGGCGCCTTGCTGCTGCTCGCGCCGAATTGGAGAAAACGGGGGCGCATTATGTGGTGAACAGTGTCGCCGACGTGGATCCAGTGTTGGATGACATCGAGGCGCGGCTTTCCGAAGGCAACCCATGATGATTTGACTTGCACGCGAGGTGAGGTTTTCACCGAAAGATGTTGGGAGGCGTGCGATACTAGAAATTCACGTTGGTTCGTGCTTCCGGGCTTTGAGAGGTATCTTGCGAAATAAAATCGCGTCGTACCGAAGTCAGACAAGAGCGTGCGTTGGCTGGTGGGCACTCTGCCTTATCTCGCTCTTGCTGATTGGGCCACTCTGCCGCGCATCGGGAAGCGACGTTTCGGCCGGACAGGAATACAGGCTCCGTTTCTATCATACGCACACGCGTGAGCGGCTGGACATCGTTTACCGGCGCGGCGATACGTATTTGCCCGAGGCTCTGGAGCAGCTGGACCACTTTCTTCGCGACCACCGCACCGGAGACGTCCACCATTACGATCCGAGAGTATTCGATTTGCTCCACGACCTGACGGCGTCACTAGGCGATTCGGATGGCGAAATTGACGTGATCTGCGGTTATCGCACGCCGTGGAGCAACGAGTTTCTGCGCAACAGGAGCACACATACGGGTGTGGCCGAACACAGTCTGCACATGCAGGCCGAAGCCATCGATATTCGCTTGCCCGGAATTCCCACCTCAGAGGTGCGAGACGCGGCTCTGGAGTTGCATCGCGGAGGCGTGGGCTATTATCGCGCGTCGGATTTCGTTCACGTCGACGTAGGCCGGGTGCGCCGCTGGTAAGCAGCGTTCGTCATTAATTCCCGACTATAAATATGGGTAGCCCTTATCGAGGGCCTTTTCCAGCGCAGCATCGTGTCCATAGATGTCGTCGTAGAAGTGGACGAGCCCGTCCTCCAACACAACGACCGTAGCGTAGACGATCAGTACAGGAATGGGATGAGTGAGATTGACTTGCACCGGGGACGTGCCGTCCATCGCGGCGTGAATGCGCTCCGGCGTCCAGCCAGGATTGTCGCGCAGGACCCATGCAGCCAGATCGGCGGGCCTCTCCAGCCGGATACAGCCATGGCTGAAATCGCGACGGGACTTCGAGAAAAGCTCGGTGGCAGGCGTGTCGTGCATGTAGACGTTGTAGCTGTTAGGGAAGAGAAATTTTACCGACCCCAGCGCGTTCTTCGGGCCGGGTCTCTGGCGAATGAAGAGCTTCCCGGCCCGAAGCTGCTCCAGCATTTCGGGCGTAACGGCTCCGTCTGAGACGACGTTTTGTTTGCTGTCCACAACCTCGAGTTCATTCTTTGCGAGGTAATCCGGATCGCGATTGATGTGCGGGATCATTTCGTTCTTGATAATCGAATAGGGAACTTCCCAATAAGGCCGGAAGATCACATATTCCATAGTATCGGAGAAAACGGGCGTGTCATGACCGTACGCCTTGCCGACGACGACGTTCATGGTTGTGCCGATTTTGAAATCCTTGTCGTAGGCGCGGAGATGGAATTCGGGAATATTCACGACGACGGGTGACTTCTGATACGAGTCTGGTAGCCACCGCCAACGCTCCAGAGTGAGCTGCATTTGCCGCACGCGCTGGCTGAGCGGGACATTCAGGTCGGCCAGGGTTTGCTGATCGATTTTTCCGTTCGGATCGCGGCCGAGGCGGCGCTGAAAGCTGCGCACGGCGTCAACAAGTGCCCCGCTGTAAACGAGATTGTCGGCCGGGACGTTCGCATCTGAGGGGAGGTCTCCGACCAGGCGAAGGAGCTGCGCGAGTCTTGGAACGCCGGCATACGTGTCTCCGGGCGCAACCGTTTTCTTAATAGCCGCGAGCTGCTGGCCATCGTCCCTCTTCGCCAGGTCCATGTAAGTTTGCAAAGCTCGAATGGTGCGCTGATACCCGGGATACTGTGGCTCGACTTGTCCGAGGACGCCTGGGACATCGCTGGCAGCAACAACTCGATCTTTGAAAAATTCGGGAAGATCATATTTTCTGGAGTCTTCATCCAGGCCAAATGAAAAACGCTTGGGACTTACCCTGCCGATGTGCAGGTCGGACACATATCTCATCGCGCAGACGGTGAGAGCGAGGTCGAACTTGGCTAAGTCTGCCTCGACAGGGTGGGGCGTTGATGGCCCGAGCCGAGCGAGGCGGTCGCTCCAGCGAGGGCCGTCATAGTCTTCCGGGGAAAGTCCTTTTTGATCGGCCTGGAGGAGCAAAGCAATCATCTGGCGGGCTTGCGGAGTGGGCTGCGCGTCCTTTACCCACCAAAGCGAAAACCCGCCGAGTTCGTAAAACTTCTGGACGTGCTTCGCGTAGTCGCTAAAGTTGGGCCACCGTAGATCGGGCAAAGCGCCGGCGGTGATGGAACTGAGCAACCAACTCTGAGACTGCGAACTCATCTGTTCTGAGGCGTTGAGCGGTTCGCTTGAACCATGCGTGGCCGTGGCCTGGGAGATGTGCAAGCAAGCCACGGACGCCGAGGCCAGCAAGACCACCGACGCCGAGAAGCGAAAAACCCGTTCTCGGAGCTGTAATTTCTTCACCGATGCCTCCTCGCGGCAGGCAAGAATTTCCCCGGAGGGCAGATGCCCTCGTCCAGAATACGAAGCTAGTCTGATGCTGCAGCCGCGCCTTTGGACGCGTTTTGCCACTTCTTTCGCCGTTGCGCCTTTTCTGTCCCACTGGACAGTTTTTCACTAAGGCCTTGCTGTTGTAGCCTGTTGAAACCCGAATCATGTCAAAACTGAAGTTGTGCCTCAGGGCCATTCTTGCGCTCACCGCGTGTGCTGGGCTGATTTGCGCCGCAAGCTGTTCCGGAATGTCGACTTCAGGATCGGGCGGCAGCGGCGGGAACGGCGGAGGTGGCGGGACGGGGACGTCGATCCCGGCTATCCCGACAGGCCTGGCAGCTGCGGCAGGAAACGCGCAGGTGAGTTTGACGTGGAACGCGAGCAGCGGTGCGACCAGTTATCACGTAAAGCGATCGACGACGAGTGGCGGCCCATACACGCAAATCGGAGCACCAACGACGGCCAGCTACTCTGACACAGGGCTTACGAACAGCACGACGTACTACTACGTAGTTACGGCGCTGAATAGCGCGGGCGAGAGCGCAAATTCGAGCCAGGTGAGCGCCATGCCAGCGGCGCCCCTGACGGTACCCGCGACACCGACAGGTCTAGCAGCAACGGCGGGAAATGCGCAGGTGGGCTTAACCTGGAGCGCGAGCGGCGGGGCGACGAGCTATAACGTGAAGCGGTCGACGACGAGTGGCGGGCCGTACACACAGATCGCTGCTCCGACATCCGCGAGTTATACCGACACGGGGCTGACGAACGGGACGACGTACTACTACGTGGTGTCGGCGGTGAACAGCGCGGGCGAGAGCGCGAATTCGAGCCAGGTGAGTGCGACGCCTTCGAATCCGTCATCGGCAGCGATTCAAGTTACGGTGGACGCGCTGAGCAATCGACACGCAATCAGTCCGGATGTTTATGGCGTGAATTTCCCTTCGGATGCGGGATATATCACGGATAGCGGAACGACGCTGGTGCGGTGGGGCGGCGATGCGGCGACAAGGTATAACTGGAAGAATTTCGATACGAACGCAGCAAACGACTACTACTACGTCAACCGGCCCATGGGGAATGCGCCGCTATACAGCGATTCGACACAGTTCATTCCAAACGTGGCTGCCGCGGGCGGAAGCCCGTTGATGACGATTGGAATGCTGCCGTGGGCGGCAAAGGACGCGACGAGCTACAGCTTTTCTGTGGCGAAGTATGGAGCGCAGTGCGCGACCGATCCTTACAATTCCGACGCGGGCGACGGGATTGAGACGAATTGCTCGACGGACGTGACGGGCAACGATCCAACGGATGCGGACATTCCGTTGCTGGATGGGCCTCCACAGAGCGGCGATCCGGCGGGGAGCGTTTACCGCAACGAGTGGGTGACGGCACTGGCCGGCGCGTTCGGGAACAGCACCCCGCACTTTTATGACATGGACAACGAGATGGACATCTGGGGCGGCACGCATCGCGACGTGCATCCGAACCCGACGGCGTACAACGAAATGCGCGACACGTTTCTGGATGTGGCGCGCGGAGTGAAGACGTGGGACCCGCAAGCGGTGAGGTTTGGTCCCGTGAGCTGCTGCTGGTGGTTCTACTGGAATGGCGCGAATGGAAACGACAAGAATGCACATGGCGGCGTGGATCTGCTGCCGTGGTGGATCAACGAGATTTACTGGTCGGATTTGATCGCGGGGACGCGGTCGGTGGACGTGATCGATATTCACGCGTATCCGGACGCGCCGGACAACCTTTCCAGCATGACAACTGCACAACAGCAGGCAGCCGCGCTGCGAATCTTCCGCGACTATTGGGATCCAACCTATGTGAGCGAGTCGAGCACCATCAATCAGCCGTGGACGACGCAGATTCAGCCGCTGAAGACGATTCCGTTCCGGATTCCGCGCATTCGCGCGATCATTAATTCAACTTATCCCGGTACCCCGCTCAGCATCACGGAGTGGAACGCAGCGTTCGCGGGTGAGTCGGATTTTTCCACGGCGCTGGCGGATGCGGATGCGTGGGGCGTTTTGGGGCGCGAGCGAGCGACCTATGCCTCGCGCTGGACTGCGACAGATTCGAGCAATCCCGCCTATCAGACCCTAAAGCTCTACCGGAATTATGACGGGCAGCACAGCACGTTCGGCAGCACGTCGATTTCCGCGACAAACGATGCCGATCCCGATCTCTTCAGTGCGTACGCGGCGCTGACGCCCAGCGGGACGACGATGACGCTGCTCGTGGTGAATAAAGACCCGGCCAATCCCGCGCAGGTGGGGTTCACGGTGAGCAATTTCACGCCCGCGACGTTCAAGACCTATACGCTTTCGCAGGCTTCGCCAACGGCGATCGTGGCGGGCGCGAGCCAGGCGTGGAGCGCGACGCAAACGTTCGCTCCGTACACGGCGACGCTGCTTGTGATCAGTGGGTCGTTGGCGAAAGCTCCTGCGGCGGAATGGGATTTGAATCCGGATGCAGTTCAGGCAGCTCAGGGTGCGACGGTGACGCTAGCGCCCATGATAGTTTCCGGCAGCGGCAACGTGACTTTGCAGTCGGCACAGTTCGATACGGGTTATAGCGCGGGCGGAACGATTGCGATCACCACACCACAAATAACGACCAACGCTGCGGGGGCGGTTACGATCACCACCGGGAACACCGCGGGCTTCTATCATTT
>Ga0187783_10000204_pt1 | contig 45125 bp, 44 predicted proteins | sample 1015_SJ02_MP02_2_FD_132471 | JGI IMG/M metagenome (GOLD analysis project Ga0187783, IMG submission 132471) | Tropical peat soil microbial communities from peatlands in Department of Meta, Colombia - 1015_SJ02_MP02_20_MG | ecosystem: Environmental > Terrestrial > Soil > Wetlands > Peat | place... | reverse complement strand
CCGTGGAGCATGATGCAAGGACTCGACGCAGCCTTCGATGCGGTTTTCTTCACCGGCTATCACGCCAAGGCCGGCGACTGCGCGACGCTGTCGCATACCTTTAGCGAAGCCGTATACTCCGTTGCGGTAAACGGAACGCCGTGCAGCGAGGCGCTGCTCAACGCGGCGCTCGCCGGCAGCTATGACGTACCCGTGGTGCTCGTCACCGGCGATCGTACGATCGTCGAAGAGACCGCGCGGGCGATGCCCTGGGCGATCGGTGTTGCGGTTAAAGATGCGATTGGTTTCTCCGCCATTAACTCGTTGACGCCGCAGGCGGCTTGCGAAGCGATTCGCGCCGGCGCGCGGGAAGCGATGGGACGAATCGGGCAGGCGCGGGCTTTCGAATTCGACGCTCCGTTCGAGCTAACGATTGAAACCGCGGCGGTCGAGCATGCCGACTTCATCGAACTTATGCCGGGCTTTGCTCGCATCGCCGGACGCGCCGTGCGCTTTACCGCCTTGGATTATCAAACGCTGCTGAGAGCCTTCATCGCGGCGACGCGCATTGCCGCCGCGGCCAACCCGATCGCATGAATCCCCCGTGTCATCCTGAGCCTGTCGAACGATGAAATTATACATTTCCAGCGACATGGAGGGCGTGGCCGGCGTTTGCGCTTGGGAGCAGGTGGACGCGCGCACGCCGCACCCCGATTACGCGATCTTTCGCCGCTACTACACCCAAGAAGTGAACGCCGCAATCGAAGGCGCCCGCGCCGGCGGCGCGACCGGCGTGCTCGTCAACGATTCTCACGGCCCGATGCGCAACTTGATCGTCGACGATTTACCGCCCGACGTCCGCGTCATCTTCGGCAACCGTAAGACGTTCTCGATGGTCCAGGGCGCGGACGCCGGCTTCGGCGGCGCTTTCTTTATCGGTTACCACGGCGGCGCGGGCGAAGCAGACGCCGTGCTCTGCCATACCTACACGCCGTCGGTCATCTACGAGGTTCGGCTCAACGGCGTGCGCTGCAGTGAGGCCACGATCAACGCCGGGCTCTTGGGATACTACGGCGTTCCGCTCTTGCTGGTGAGCGGCGATCGCACGACGGTCGAAGGCGTGCAGGCAGAGATGCCGTGGGCGCGCGGCGCTATCGTAAAGGAGTCGATCGGCAACTTCGCGGCTAACTCGACGGCGCCAGGGGCCGCCCAGCGCGCGATTCGCGCGGCCGCCGAATCGGCGGTGCGCGACGCCCGCCAGGCGAAACCCTACCGCTTCGAGTCGCCGCTCGCGCTAGACGTGCAGCTCGTTACGGTCGCGCAAGCACATCTCGTCGCAACGATCCCCGGATTCGAGCGAACGGGCGCGCGCAGCGTTCGATTCGTGCACGAGTCGTATCCGGTCGTCTTCAAAGCCTTCGTCGCAACCTGGCGCCTCGGCGCAATGGCGTAGAGCACTCCGCGCCTTCGGCGCTCCGCTCAGGTTGACAGAGTGGAGGCGCTACGATGCTTTGGCTGGTGTTCCGACCGCGATCGCGATGTCGATGACGTCGTCTTCGTTGAGCGACAGCCGGCGCATCGCGGCTTCGTAGAGCTCGATCGTCTCTTCGCTCTTGCTCGATGCCGCGCGCTCTTCGCGCAGCCGCTTTACCTCATCGGTCACCCGATGCGCCAGCTCGGAAGTCGGTTCGACCCCGGCGCGGGTCAGCCGTTCGCGGTGCCGGCGCAGCGTATCTTCGACCAGCGACGCTCCGGTGTGCTTGCCGAAGACCCAGCTCGTACCGCCGCCAACCAGCTCGGCCGGAACCGCCTCGTACATCCGGCGGTCAATCAGCATTGCCTGCGTGTGAATGCCCGACTCGTGCGCGAACACTTTCGAGCCGACGATCGGTTCGTGCTGCTGTAACGGAATGCCGCTCATGCGCTCCATAAACCGTGCCAGCTCGCGCATCTTCTCGTACTTGAAGCCCGGCAGCTCGATGCCGTACAGCACGCGCAAGGCGACGGCGAACTCATGAAGCTTGACGTTGCCGGCCCGCTCGCCGTACCCGTTCGCCGTCACGGAGACTACTTTGAAGCCGCAGGAAACTGCGGTGATCGCATTGATCGTTCCCAAGCCGTAATCGTTGTGCAAGTGCGCGACGATCGGTAAACCTTCGGGCAGTCCGGCGACGATCCGCGTGCAATACCAGCGGGTCGCCTCGGGCGTAAGCGTGCCCACGGTATCGGGCCAAGCCGGGCGCGTGCCGCCCGCCGCCAGTCCGGCACGAAAATACTCGATGAAGTAGTCCACGTCGCCTCGGCTGCCGTCCTCGGCGCCGAATTCAATTCGCTCGACGCCGCTCTCGCGCGCATGAGCGATGGCATCGCATTGCAGCCGAATGTTTGCCGCGCGATAGAAGTCTAGTGGGAGCTCCAGCCACTCGCGCTCGTCGCGCCCTTCGTAGCGCAAGAGTGTCTTGCCGATCTTGTACTTCAGGTGAAGATCGCTGCCGCTGGTAAAGATAAAGAACGTCACGTCCCGCGGCTCGACACCGACCTCCTTCAAGGTCTTAACGGTTACGTCGATGTCGTTACGGTTGCTACGGCACATCACGACGATCTCGACTCCGCCGAGCTGCCCCCGGCGTTTCGCCTCCATCACCAGCTGAAGCGTCCGCCGATCGCCTTGCGACGCCGCCGGAAAACCCACGCTCATGACGTGCACTCCGACCGCCGCAAGCGCCTTTGCGATCTCCAATTTCTGCGCGGGAGTATAGCAGACGCCGGGCATCTGTTCGCCGTCGCGCAGCGTTTCGTCGTAGATCCTGATTTCGGTGGGATCGGGGAAGTTCACGTCGCGGGTGAAGTGCTTTGGATCCCGGATGAGGCGCTCGATCGGTTCGCGGATCATCCTCAAATCTTCTACGGAGCCGCGCGCATTTCTTCGTGCGACTCGTTGTCTTCACGGCGGCCGAAACGAAGCTCGGCCGTGTCGCGCGGGAAGATGAGCTCGAGGGTCCAGTCGAAGGCGACGCGTAACTTTCGATCGAGGCCCGGCAAGCGCAGCAAATAGTAGGTTCTCCAGAAGAACCACGCCGCAAATCCGGTGACGACCAGATCGCCGGGAAGCTGAGCGACCCCTTTGCGCCCTCCCAGAGCAGCCATCATGCCGAGCGTTCGATAGCGAAACGGCTTGGTCGGACGATTTCGCAGCGTAGCCACGATATTCTCGGCAAGGAGCGGCCCTTCGCGAATTGCGTGCTGAGCCGTTAGCGGATAAAATCCGCCTCGTTCGTCAGGAATGGCGGCACAGTCGCCGAGCGCCCACACGCCGTTCCATCCGGAGACGCTGAAATCGCGCGCCGTCTCGATTGCGCCGCGTTTGGTTTTCGGCAGCGCGACCTTCGCCATCGTCGGCGACGGCTTGACGCCCGCGCTCCAGACGATCGTCTCGCTCTCAATCCTACGCCCGCTTTGCAACGTCAGGCCGCGTTCGTCGGCCGCTACGACGCCCTCACCGGTGAGTACTTCGACGCCTCGCCGCTCGAGAATGCGACGCGAGTATTCGCCCATTTTTGCGGGCAGACCGGCGAGCAAAACCGGCCCGGCTTCGATTAGAACCACCTTCACGCGGCGCGCGCGCAGGCGCTTATAGAATCGTAGAACGGCGCGAAAGAGTTCGGTGATTTCCCCGGCCGCCTCGACGCCGGTAAAGCCTCCACCGACGACGACGACCGTCAGCAACCGCTCGCGTCGAACGTCGTCGTCGATGGTATCGGCCAGTTCCAGCAGCCAGACGAGATGGTTGCGCAGCGCATCGGCATCGGCAAGCGTCTTGAGCGCCCAGGTGTACCGAGCGACGCCGGGTAAGCCGAAGTCGGAGGTCGAGGAGCCCAGCGCAAGCACTATGTGATCGTACTGCTGCTCGAAGTTGCTTCCGGTAAGCACGTGGCGATAGCGTACGGTCCGTTTGGTCACGTCGATCTCCTCGACGTGGGCGAGGACGAAACGCGCTCGCTGCAGCTGAGCTCTGATCGGCGTCACGACGTGGCGCACTTCGAGCTCGCCCGACGTAACCTCGGGCAGCATCGGCGTGAAAAGCGTGTAATTCTCTTGGCTTAACAGGACGATCTCAGCCTCGCTCGGGCGCAAGCGCCGCTCGAGCCGCCGGGCGACGGCCATTCCGGCGAACCCGCCGCCAACGATCACGATGACCGGCACGCCTTGCGGTTGAAGAGGCTTGCGTGGAATACCTTCCGCCCCCGTCCTCCGATCGAGAGCGCGATGCAACCAAATCGGCGCAGCGGCGCCGCGGTGGCATCGGCGCGGTGCTCGCGGCGATCGCCGCGTTCGCGCTCAAGTTCAAGTTTCTGCTCTTGTTCGGCGCCAAACTGTTCACGATCAGCTGGACGTTCCTGCTTTCGCTATGGATTTACGTCGTAATCTTCGGCTGGAAGCTGGCCGTCGTTATTATGATGCTCTTGCTCGCGCACGAGCTGGGGCACTACTTCGCTTTCCGAGCCTACGGTCTGCCGGCGCGGCTGCCGGCCTTCGTGCCGCTGCTGGGCGCTTTCACTGCAGGCGCCGCACCTGCCGATCTCGAGCAGGATGCCTACATCGCACTTGCGGGGCCGCTGGTCGGGCTTGGGCTGGCCGCGGTCTGCTACGCCATCGGCGACGCCTCCCACGATCGTTTTTGGTTTGCATGTGCCGATCTTTCGGCGTTCTTGAATCTTTTTAACATGATCCCGACGCCGCCGTTTGACGGCGGTCGAGTCATCGGCGCGTTATGGCCGCCGCTATGGATCGTCGGCTTCATTCTGTTCATCGCCTTTGCAGCGTTGCTGCACATCCCGGTTCTCTTCGTTGCCATCATCGGAATTCTCGGGCTGCCGGCGATGATCGCGGCGCTGCAAGGCCGCGCCGATCCGCGTGCGGCACACATGACCTTCAACGCGCGGCTTCGCGTCAGCGTTTGGTACCTCGCCACCTTGTTGGGCCTCTTCTTCATCATGGCGCAGTCGCACCTGATCGCAGCCCCGAACGGCGCGACGATCCGAGCCTGGTGAGGCGCAAAACGTCGCTCGGCATCGCGCTGGCGTGCATCGCTATCGCGGTTCTGGCGGCGCGCCCGGCGCCCACACCCGGCCCAATCGCACGCGACTTTGAGGCGTATTGGGCGGCCGGCGCGACTTGGAGCACGCACGCCGATCCCTACGGGCGCGCGATCTGGAACGCGCAACGTATGGTCCCGGGCGTCAATGCACGGCGCGACGAGCTGCTGCCGTTCGTCGGTCCGCCGGCGACGCTGCCGTTGTTTGGAGCGCTTGCGCGCCTACCGTATCGTGCAGCGGCAACGCTTTGGCTTTTTGCTCTTGCGTTGTCAACGCTCGCGCTGGTGGCGGTGGTCGTGCTCGCATCGGCACGGGCGCCGCGAACCTTCAACTTTCTAGCGGCCTGCGCGCTCGCGCTGGCCTTCGGTCCGATAACCAGCGATCTCGCGCTGGGGCAGCTCGCGCTCCCGGCGTTTTTGGGCGCGGCTCTGGTTACGCTTTGCGCGGTTCGTCCGGTGAGCGGGGCCGCGGCAGCCTGCCTTGCCTTGGCTCAGCCCAACGCCTCGCTTGGTCTTGTGTCGCAGCTCGGGCGAAATCGAGCGACGCTCGCGCTGGCTGCCGGCGCGGTTGCAATGTACGCGCTGGGAACGCTCGCCCTCGGCCCGGCCTGGCCGATCGCATACGCTCGCACGCTGGCGGCGCACGCATCGGCCGAACGTCTTTCGGCGATTCAACTAACGCCGGCCGCGATCGCCCATGGATTCGGGGCGGCTCCCGTTGTAGCCGACATCGCCGGCATCGCCTGCGCGATCCTCGCGGTTGCCGCCGCGCTGGCGATAGCGTTGCGCGCTACCCGCAGCTTCCCGCGTTTCGCCGCTTTTTCCGCACTCGTTCCGTTCGCCGCCGGTTTCGTCCACGAACACGATCTGGTCGTCGCCTATGCCGGGGCGGCGTGGTGCGGCCTGCGAACGCGCGGGACGGCGCGAACGATCGCTTTGGCCGGAACGCTACTCGCCGCGGTGGATTGGCTCGGCTTGGCGCAGCGCCCAACCGGCGTCGCGCAAAGCGCATTGCTCGGCCTCGCCGTCTTCGCCGCCTTCGGCGCGCTCGGGGAAACGATGCAAACGCGCGACTGGGCCGTTCTGCTGCCGGCGTTCGGCGCGCTCTTTGTAACGGCGGCGTGGATCGCGGCGCACAACCCGGCACCGGTTTGGCCCGACGCGCTAGGGGCCTTTCACCGGGCGCCCGGCGCAACGATTGCCGCGCTTTGGGCGGGCGAGCAGCGCCGCAGCGGCTTGTTTGCGGCCGTACCGGCTTGGGCGGCGCTTCGCTCGCTCTCGCTGCTTGGCTGCGCTCTTTTAGCCTGCGCTATATATCGACATTCAACATCTGATCGAACGGCGTGAAGGCGCCCGGATCGTACCCCGTCAGCTGCGGATCGTAGGCGTAACCCGTTTCGAGGATAGACAGCACGATCGTCGGCGTGTCGGCTAGAACCAGCCGCACGAGTCGAGCGAACAACTGCTGCTGTTTGCGCGGGTCGTAGGTCTGCTTGATCTCTTCCATGAGTTCGTCGGCTTGATGATTGCAATAGTGCACCACGTTTTGTCCGTTTGGTGGAATCTGGTTGCACTCAAACAGGTTGGAAAAGTCGGGCACCGGCAGATCCTGCCAGGAAAACATCGTCATGTCCCATTTGCCGCCGTACACGATACCGGCGTTTTGATACGGCGCGAAGAACATGGCCGGAGCAAACTTGCGGGTCGAAATATCGACGCCGATTGCTCGCAGCTCCTCGCGAATCAGCTCGACGGTATCGTCGGCGGTAGAAACCCCGGTGAAGTACGGAAAATAGAGCGATAACCGCTGACCGTTCTTGACCCTAATGCCTCCGGGCCCCACTTTCCACCCGGCCTGGTCGAGCAACCCGCGCGACTTCGCCGGGTCGGGCTCTACGAACGCAATGCCCTTGGGAGCGAATGGAAGCGCCGGGGAGACGAAGCTCTGCTGCGCGATCGCATAGCCGTGCTGAATTTTTGAGATGATTTGCCGCCGGTCGATCGCGTACAGGATCGCTTGGCGCACGCGCAGGTCGCTGACCAGCGGCCGCGTGACGTTGAAATCCAAGTGCGAGAAGTAAATGCCCGGCCGCACCAGCGTATTTACGCGCGATATCGCTTTGGTTTGCACGATGTACGACGGCGGAACCTCCGGCCAAAGCTCGACGTCGCCGGTCTGCAGCAGCGTCAACAGCGTGTCGCGCGAGGGAATGAGTTTGTACGTGATCTTTTGCAGCTTAGGCGTACCGCGAAAGTAATACGGATTGGCTTCCAGCTCGACGCTGTCGCCTCGTTTCCAGTCCACTACCCGAAACGGGCCGATCCCGACCGGCTTGGAATTATAGGGGACGCTGTTGATGTTCGGGTAGCGCGCGAGCAGATGCTTGGGAAGAACCGACGGGTTGGCTCCGGCGCTGCCGAAGAACGTTGGTAGGTAGGGCGAGTACGGATGCTTGAGGTGGTAGACGACCGTGTACTTATCGGGCTCGTCAATCTTGGTGATCAGGTTCCAGCCGTCGCGGCCGACCTCGTTGTTGGACGGATTGAGAACGACTTGCGTCGAGAACACGACGTCGTCGGCGTTGAAGGGCGCGCCGTCCGACCAGCGTACGCCCTTGCGCAGATGCCAGGTAATCGCGTCGCCGTCCGGGCTGATGCCGCCGTTGGCCAGCGTTGGAACGACGGTGACCAGCTCCGGATACGGACGATTCTGCGCGTCGTACTTCACCAGATAGGCTTCCGTCATCTGCGAGATATAGCCGAGCGTGATCTCGGTAAAAAGGTGGGGGTTGAGGGTAGGCAGGTCGCCGCTCCCGTCGGCGATCGTGAGATAGTGCGACGGAGCCGAAAGCTGGCCGGCCTTGGTGCAAGAAGCCAAGAGCGCCGCCGTTGCAACGGTAGCGGCGAAACGCGGAAATCTGCTCATCTCCAACCCTCCTTATATTGAGTAGTTCCAGGGATCCCAAAAACCCGAGATGACCGGCGAAGGATCGAAACCTTTCAGATCGCTGTTATAGACGTACGGAAAGCGCGTAAAATTGATGATGATGGTGGGGACGTCGTAGGCAAGCTGCTGCTGCACGATGACGTAATCGCGTTTTCGGCGATCCTGATCTACGGTACTGAGAGCGTCGTCCATCGCATGGGTTGCAACGCGGTTATTCCAAAACATGGCGTTCTGCCCGTGCGGCGCAAAATTCTCGTTTGAGTAGATCGCGCTGTCGTCGGGGTCGGCAGCGGCCAACCAGCTGAAGCCGGCGACGTCGTAGTGGCCGCCCTGCAAGATGCCGTTGCTCGAATTCTCGAAGAACTGGCTCGTCGGATAATTCTTGATGTCGGCTTGCACGCCCACCTCTCGCCACTCGCGCTGCAAAAGCGTTTGCAGCGCCTTTCCGTAACTCGATTCGGTCTGCGTGCTCAGGGTAAGCTCCAGCCGTTGACCGTTCTTCACCCGCACGCCGTCGGGACCGGCTTTCCAGCCATCGGCGTCGAGAATCGCGCGAGCCTTTTGCGGATCGTACGAATAGTGGGTAATGTCGTTGGTGTACGCCCAGGAGAACCGCGGGCTCTGATCGGTTTCAGCCGGGATGGCCGAGCCGTGCAGCAGCTTGTCGATGATTTCGGGACGGTCGGTTGCATAGGCCAGCGCGACGCGGACGTTGCGGTCGCTGACGATCGGATGGCGCAGATTGAAGTCGACGTGCGAGAAAGCGAACGAATCCACCCGGATCGCTACGAGGCCGTTGCTCGGATCTGCGGCCATTGCCGCGTACTGCGGCCACTTCATTCCGCTTCCCATCGCGAGCATGTCGATTTCGTGCGTCAAGAGCTGCGTCTGCACGGTATTCTCGTCGGGGAGAATCTTGTAGATGACTTCCTTCAACTTCGGCGGCCCGAGGTAGAAATCGGGGTTCGCCACCATTCGAACGTCTTGACCTCGATCCCAGGCCACGACTTTGAATGGACCGCTGCCGACCGGCAACGCGTTGTACGGCGCGGTGTTGAGCGAGCCTTTGTCGTCGTTGTATTTTTCCAGCAGATGCTTGGGAAGGATCGGAGCGTTTCCGTTAACGCTCCAAAGCTGCTGCAAAAATGGTGCATAGAGCTTCTTCATGTGAATGAGCGCCACGTGTGGATCCGAGCAATATATGCTGCCGATGTTCTTGTAGCCGTCGGTGGTGACCACGTTGTTGTGGGTGTTCATGACGACCTGCCAGGTAAATTTCAAGTCGTCGCAGGTCAGCGGCACGCCGTCTTGCCATTTGATGTTGGGCCGCAGCTTGTACTTCAGCGTTAGCCCGTCTTTACTCACGTCGCCGTTAGCGATGGTCGGAACTTCGCGCAGCGCGTCGGGCACCGGCCGACCCTTGGAATCGTACCGGATCGTCCACGAAAAGATGAACATCGCGAGGTCGAGGGTCGGGCTCGCCGAGTCGAGCACCGGATTGAGTCCTTTCGGATCGGAAAACTCAGAAAAACGTAAAACGCCGGGACTCGTCCACGAGTGCCGGCCGCCCGCGCCGGGGTTTTCCTGCGAGACCCTGGTGCAGCCGGACGCGGCGATTCCCAGGGTAAGGACGGCGGCGATGCTCCGGGACGTAACGTTCACGCGGATGCTCCTTCCTCGTTTCCCTCCGCCCGCATTAATTCGGGATCGATGCCGCGAGCTAGGCAGAAATCGCGATATGCCGGCGGTGCAATCTCAGACGGCTTGATCTCGCTGCGGCCGCCCCAGAAGACGTTGGTGTACGAAAAAGCAATGCCGGCTTCCCGCAAGTGCGCGTCGATCGCCGCTTTGTGCGCCAAAACGGCCTGCTTCTCCATGCCGTGCGCAACCGCCATCACGTTGACGTCGTGAAACTCCGGGCCGCCTTCGCGCCAATAGGCATGGGTCACCACGAAGTGACGCCCAACCTCGCAGCCGGCGTCGATCTCGCGGCCTGGTGGAACGGCCCAGTGAAAGAGCGCGTTATAACGAGTCGCGCGCTCGTTGCCCGCCGTGGCTTTGACGTGTTCGAGAAAGGTTGAAAACCGTCCGACAATGCCTCGTTCGTCGAGCGAACGGACCACCGCAAAAAAGTCGTTCAAATCGAGATTTGCCTCGTGGGCGCGATCGTTCCAGATCGCGCGCTTGATTTCGTGCGGCGCAAATTCGCGCTTGAGCACGATTAGCACTCGCCACTCGAGCTCGGAGAGTTCGACGATCGAAGTTTCCAGCGGGCGTGCCGGCTGCTGCGCCCGCGCTCCCGGCTCGAGACCGCGGCGGCGAACGTGGCCGACGCCCAGCGTGAAGAGCATCTTGGCCGGCATCAATCGGAATCGCTCTGCGCCTACCTTCCCACGCAGCCACTCGGCATGCTTGCGCAGCGAATAGCCTTGAGGAACTTTCAGAGTAGTCCAGAGTCTGTAGCTACTGCCGGGCGAAGCTGCGTCGGTAGTACGAATCACGACGTGGCCCGAAAACGGGTCGTCACGGAACATGTAATCGAATCCGGCGTCGAGCTTGTCGGAAGCGATTTCCCAGGCGCAGAGCGCGCCGCTTGCCAGACTCGTCGAGAGCAGCGTCTGGCGCACGCGCCGAATCGTACCCGCGGCGAGCATCGCGACGACGCGCGCGATGACCGTATCTGCGTCCACGCCGCTGCGCGTCGCGATCTCGCCGAAAGGATCGATTTGGAAGCCGGACAAGCGGTCTTCGGAGATCGCCAGGATGGCGGCGTTGGTCGGATCGGAAATTGTTGCCGGCGTTCGGGAACCCCGGCTCTCCGGGCTCCTGGGTTGCCGGCTAGATTTGGACGTCGCTGATACCGGTTGCGTAGAGATAGTTTTGATACGCCGTGTAGACACCGTACAACGCGGTAATGTACGCCGACTGCGCGGTAGTAAGATTGGCCTCGGCGGTGACCACGTTGAGAATCGTGGTCGCCCCGACTCGGTACTGCGCTTGCGTTGCGTCGAGCGAGACCTGCGCCGACGTGAGCTCGGATTTCGCCTGAACCAGCGACGCGCGAGACGAAATCAACGTCGCTAGGGCCGAGCGCACGTCCGATTCGACCGTCAGTTTTGTGGAATTCAACGTCGCTATATTCTGATCGAGCTGCGACTGCGCGACCGCGACGTTGTAATTTGTCTGGCCTTGGTCGTAGATTGGAATACTGAGATTGAGGGCCACGCTCTTGTCGTTAGACCAGCCTTCCGGCCCAGGACAGAGCGAGTACGGGACGACCGCTCCGTTCGCTGCCGTCGTCGTCGTCGAATAGCAGTCGGTGAAGGTGCGGCCGACGGTGTCGCTAGCCGCGGCAGCCAGGCTCGGGAACCGCGCCAGCTTCGCGTAACGCAGATTTTCCTGGGCCGATTGCACGTTGTAGGCGGCGGCGATATAGTCCGGCCGCATGATCAGCGCTCGCTTGAGCGAGGCCGCATAGCTCGGATTAGGTGCCGCAGGCTGCGCTACGATCTGCTGCGGTACCACCAGCGCGTCGGCGTCTATACCGAGCGTCGTCGCGAACGTAGCTTGAGCACCGATCGCGGTGCCTTGCGCGGTAACGAGGTTCCCCCGCGCTTGCGCCGTTTGGTATTGTGCGGCGGCGATATCCGAACGCGCCGCCGCACCGTTGCGAATCTGCGCGGCGACCGAGGCTTCGTTGACCTCAAACTCGTGCACCAGCTGTGCGTCGGCCGCGACAGTCGCGTTGTCCTCGAGTACCGTATAATAGGCGTTCGCAACGTTGAGCGCAAGTGCTTGGAGCTGACGCAAGAGCGTCGCGCGTCCGGCGATGTCCGCTTCCTTCGCCGAGCGAATCGCGGCAATGGTGCGGCCGCCGTCGTAGATCAGTTGGGTCAGAGTGATGCCCGCCGACTCTTGCGAGAACGTTCCCTGACTGTAAACGCCAAACGGCGCTTTAGTGGGCGGAGCCGAAACCAAAGGTGCCGCTGCCGCCGGAGACGGGCTGGTAATGCTCGTGCTGGTCGAGCTGGAACCGTTGCTGTACGCCCTCCCCATAGAGGCCGTTGCGCTCAGTCCTGGATAGTAGGCCTGTATCGACGACGTGTACTTCGCATGAATAGCCGCCCACTGCGCGTTATCCAACGCGAACGTGGGCGAGAGTGCGACAGCGATTCGAATCGAGTCCGCGAGCGAGATCGACTGCGGAACGCCTTTCTTCGTCTTCAGCGCGGCGACGTCGGGCGCCGGCGTCCCGTAGGCCGGATACGGTATCGGCGTACCGCTCACCGTCGGCTGCGGCAACGGCGACGGCATCTGAATCCCGGGAACACCCGGTAGACTTTGGTCGTTTGGATCCGTGCTCTGTGCCGCCGCAACTCCGCCCGCGAGCGCGGCTAAAGCGAGCGCCGCGGCCAGCGCTCGCGCGCGAAACGATCCCTCTGCCATCCTTAGTGCACCGTACCCGCGGCTGGAGCGTTTCCGTTGCTCACCGCAACGACGCTTCCATCTTTGAGAGCGTCCGGCCGGGTCGTAACGACCATCGCACCGGGCTGTAACTTCGTACTAATGACCTGTGCGAGCGTATCGGTCTGGACGCCGAGGCGAACGGGCACGGCTTGCGCTTTATCGCCGGAAACGACGTAAACGACGCTGCCGCTGGGCGACTGCGCCACGGCGCTGAGCGGAACGACGACCGCGTCGTCGGCTCGTGCCTTAGTGACCGTAACGGTCACCAGCATGCCGCCACGAAGCACGTAGCCCGGATTTTGGACTTCGAGCCGGGCGAGATATGAGAGCGTGCCCGCCGTCGGCACTAAATTGACCGTTTGCACGGGTCCTTGAAACGTATGTCCGGGTAGCGACTTCGATTCGTACGTGACCGTGATGCCCGGATGGACGTAGGCCAGATCCTCGTCGGGAACGTTCACGTTGATCCACACTTTGTCTACGCGCGCAACCTGGAGCACCGGCTGCGACGGCGACGCGTACGCACCCGGATCGACCAGCCGGTTTGCGACCACTGCATCGTACGGCGCATAAAGGTACGTCTGCGAAAGCTGGGTGCTAAGCAGCTGCGCTTGCGCGGCCGCGGAGACCGCTTGGGCCTGCTGCGCCTTCACGTTCTGATAGCTGACGACGTTGTTACGTAGCCCGACGACCGCGTTATTGTAGGTCTGCTGCGCCTGCACGTAGTTGGCTTGCGATTGCTGCAAAGTCGTCTCCGAAACGTATCCCTGCTTGTAGAGCTGCTTGTTTTGGTCGTAGACCAGCTTCGCATTGTCGAGCGAAGCTTTCGCGGTCTGCACTGCAGCCTCGTTGGTCTGCGTTTGAACGGGATAGCCGACGACGGCACCCTGTGCCGAGGCGGAGTATTGTGCGGCTTGCGCTTGCGCCTGGGAAAGCTGTGCCTGAAGCGTTCGCGGATCGATCGTCGCGAGCAACTCCCCCTTGCGAACCATGTCGCCGATGTTCACGTTGATCTTCAAGATCGTGCCGCTCTGCTGGAAGGCTAGCGTCGATTGCTCGAGCGGCGCAATCTGACCGTCGAGCGGCAGATACGTCGCAATGGTTTGGCGCATCGCAGGCGCCGCATCGACGACGAGCGGGGGAGGTCCTTGGGGCGCCGGTCTAGCGCAGCCGGCAAAGGTCGCCGCGGCAAGCGCGGCCAGGATGGATTTTAGTCGTACCAAATTCGTCCTCATTGGTCTCATATACGGCGCCCAAGCTGCTTTGATTCAGACGCCTTCCTAAGGAACCTTCGTAGCAAGCAGCGACCCCGGCAGCCTGCTATAACCTCGGCATGAGGTAATCGGCTGCAGGGCGTATTTCCCGGGGGCATGAGCGCGAAGCTCGACGTCGGCCGCTCGTATAGCCTTCAGAGCCGCGTCGAGGAATGGATGACTGCCGAAAAGGCCGGCAACAAGGGCGTCGACGTCCTCTCAACTTCCATGCTCGTTCAGCTGATCGAAAGCGCGGCCATCCACTGCATCGGGCCGATTTTAGGTCCGGGAAAAATCACGCTCGGAACCCACATCGATCTCGAGCACAAGAAGCCGGTTCCGGTGGGGTTCATCGTTCGCATTGAAGTCGAGGTCGTGATGCTTGACGGACCGCGAGTCAGCTTTGCCGTCCAAGTCTTCGACGAGCAGGAAGCGGTTGCGGAGGGGACCCACGAGCGATACATCATCGAAGGCGCCAAGTTCCTCGCTAAGCTGCGCGAAAAGCTGGCTTAAGTTCCGACTCGTTAGGGCCGATTAGCCCTCGGCTCCCACTGCAGGGGAGGCAATCGCCCCGTCCCCGAAAGGTACGCGAAAGGTACTCACCGCGGCGGCCTAGCGGGCCGCGCCGGTTAGGCCTAATTCGTAATTTGAAAGCTAGGAGGACACATTGAAGCGACTGAGCACGGGAGTCCTGGCCGGGCTGATGATGGCCGGTCTTGCACTCAACGCGGTCGCAGCCCAGCCTGGCGCATCGCATGGCAACATTGGAACCAACGCGGTTGCGCAAGACCAGGGTGCGACGGCTGCTCCGCCGGCGAACTTCGGGTCTCCGCCGTCGGGTCAGTATCCGATTCTCTTCAATGACCACCACGTCTATGCCAAGCCCGATATCCTGAAGCAGGGTCGCGTGCTCGCCGCGCTGGTGCGGGGCGGAACGCTCCTCATCCCGCTTCGCTCCATGTTCGAGCAAATGGGCGCGACTGTGTCGTACGACGCAGGCAGCAAGACCGTGACGGTCAGCAAAGCCGGCGCCGAGGTTAAAGTTACCGTTGGTAAGCCGGAGGTCATCATTAACGGCGAGTCACGTCCCTTGGACGTGCCGCCGCTCATCTATCAGGGAACGGTTCTCGTACCTGTTCGAGTAATCTCCGAAGGTATGGGAGCCTACGTCCAATGGGTGCCGGACCGCCGTCTGGTTGTGGTCCGTTACATCCCAGCCACACCGCCGCCGTCGCCGGCTCCGCCGCCGCCGCCGCCACCGCCGCCGCCGCCAACGCCTTCGCCTTCTCCACCGCCCTACTACGACTTCTACGTCGCGGGCGATTACATCATCTCACCGAAGGTCTATAACGGGTTCGTCCCGGGATCCACCAGCGACAATAACAACGGTGGTTTCTCGTACCGGCTGCACGGCGCGATCGAAATTCCGATCACGAACATTCCGTTCATGGTCGAAGTCGATTACCGCCAGTGGAACTGGCAGCACAACTGCGCGGGCGCCACCTGTTACGTCACCACGATCGGCGGCCTCGGCACCGCGCTGGTTCCGGCGTTCGTCGGCAAAGACTACGACTTCGACGCGCGCCTCGGGATTCGAGTTCTGAAGCCGCGCATCTACGTCGTGGGCGGTTACCTCTCGCGAGGCAATAACTACGGCTATCCGCACGGAGATGGGGCGGGGGTCGGAATCGAAAAACTGCCCGATCTCGACCGCGTCTTCTCCTTTTACGGAAGCGCGCTCTACTACTTCGACGTCAACGGCACGTACCAGAGCGTTGCCGGAGCCTGCAGTCCACCGACTGCGCCGTGCTCGTATAGCGTCGGGTACAACATCCTCAAGTACGATCTCGGCGTAAGCTACACGTTCCCAGGATTCCCGCTTTATCTCGAAGCCGGCTTCTTGGGCGACCGCGGCTGGAACTACAACGCAGCTCCGGTGGGCTTCTCCGAGTACGGCCCGTACGCAGGCATCGGCATCAAGCTCTAGCTAAGCCGGTTCCGATCACAAAGTAAGAGCCTCCGCCAAAGCGGGGGCTCTTACTTATCTTAGTGGCTCAGGGTGAGGGCTCCACGCAGGGCGGGGGAATGACGTCAATCGCGGGATGCCCCGGAGCCGGTTGCGGCGTCGGAGTATCTGCCGGCGTCGTTGACGGCATGACACCAGCGGGAAGCGCCGTCGGGCAGAGCTGGGCGAGGCCGAACCAGTGCTCGGTATATCCTTGCGCGATCGTCGCCTTAACCGTCTTCCCGAAATACGTATGCGGGTACTTCGTGACCAGCAGCTGCATGAATTGCCACGCCGTCTCCTGCTCGCCTTGCGTGTACACCTTACGCAGCACTAGAATCCCAAGGTAATAACTGCGCGCCAACTGCGGATCGCTGGGGTACTTTGCAGCCCATTTGCGCAGCGCTTCGGTCGCAAAATCGAGTTTCGCGATAAGATGAGGATCGGTCGTATAAGCTCCGGCGCTGATCGAGCCGTCCTTGTACGTGTTGTCGATCCCGAGATAACTCATCTTCATGCGCCCGAAGTATTCGTCGCCAGGGGCCGAGTTATTAAATTCCACGCACTGCAAGTGCGCCCACTTGCTCTTGGTCGAGCCGCAAATATCTTTGCTCTTCGTCTTTGCCGTCGCTGTCGGCGTCGGTGTCGGCGCGGCCGCGACGGCCGTCCGGGACGGTAGTACCGCTAATAAACCGGCGCTAGCAGAGAGCATTGCAAGGGAGAGCGTTAGCGTCCGTTTCACGATTGGCAAATCTCCTTCGTTAACGTTTGTTGGATGATAAGGTATACCTCTTCTCAGCGCGAAGCAACGCCGTGATGAAGGCCCCCCTTCGCGTGGCGGCATTGCAGCTTCGCGCGCATCAAACTAGTGATTTTCCAAGTCATGTCGAGCGCATCCTCGAAAGCGCCCGTCAGGCGGCGTCGCAAGCCGATCTGGTGGTGCTCCCGGAAGCGACGTTTCCGGGATACGTTCTCGGCAGCGAACGGATCGACGACCGATCGATCGAGGCTGCCGTTAACCACCTGCGCCGAATTGCGGCCGAGACGCGCACGGTCATCGTTGCGGGCGCCGCAATAGCCGGAGCTTCCGGCACGTGCAACGCCGCGCTGGCGGTCGATGCGGATGGATCGCTCGCCGGGCGCGCCGACAAGTTGTTCCTGTGGCACTTCGATCGCAGGTGGTTCGCCCCGGGGGAGCGGCTGGAGCCGATCGGCACCAGCTTGGGGCCGTTGGGCGTGCTGATTTGTGCCGATGGCCGTTTGCCCACGATTGCCCGTACGTTGGTCGATCGCGGCGCGACTATGCTGGTCATGCCCACCGCTTGGGTAACGAGCGGCCGCGATCCGCTCGCGTTGGAGAACGTACAAGCAGATTTACTGGGTCGCGTTCGGGCGTACGAGAACGGCGTGGCGTTCGTTGCCGCCAACAAGTGCGGCAGCGAGTTGGGCATGGTCGCGTACTGCGGCAAAAGCCAAATCGTGGACGACAACGGCAACGTCGTTGCCATCGCCGGCGAACGCGATCCCGAGATGCTGCTGGCATCGCTGCAAGCCCCAGGCCGACGCCCCGCGCGAACCTCGCTCGCGCCGCCGGCGAAGCGTTCCGCGCGCGCGTCGGCGGCAGCCGTGCGCATCGCGATCTCCTTCGATCCGCTTCCGCCTGATGTGGACTCGCGGCTTGAAATACTCGACGATGCGTACGCGGTCTCCCCACACGACGCCGATCGCATTGCCGCACTCGACCGCGACATACCAACGGCGGAGGTTGGCGATGAAGTCATCCTCGATCCCGGCGGCCTCGTCCCCTACCGCCGCGCCGGTTACAGATTGATCTGTTGGACGGCCGAACTGAATGACGGTTGGACCGAGCGACTCGCCCGCGCTAGGGCGCTCGAACTTCGAATCTATCTGGTAGTTTTCGATCGCGCAGCGCGTCGGGCGTTTGTCGCCGACCCCGACGGCGCGGTCGTCGCCGGCACTTTCGGCCAATATCGGCTGGCAAGCTTCGCATTCGATCCGCGCAAGCCCAACGAAACCGCCGTCGCGCCCGGAACCGACGTCGCCGAAGGTTTGGAACGTATCGCGACGCTCGCGCAATGCACGTAGAGAGCGGCGGCAATCGCGTCGTCTCTCTTGCCGCAGCAATCATCGCCGTGCTGGCCGCACTCGGCACGCTCTACGCGCATCATGCTTCGATTGCCGCGCTCTCGGCGAAGACTCAAGCAATTCTCAGTCAGGCCCGAGCGACGGACACGTACAACGCGTACGAGGCCAAGCAAACGCGGTATAACATTTACAGTGCGCTGTTAGCCAGCAACCTCGTGCGCGACGAATTGCATCGCACGCGCTTGGAGGGAATAGCCGACGGCGAGCGAGCTTCGTCCCCGGCCGTGTTGCAGAAGGCGCAGAAGCTCGAGCAAGAAGCAATTGGCGACGACCGGCGCTCGGATCGGATTATAAAAGCGTACGAAACGTTGCAGTTCGCAACGACGTTGTTCGAAATCGCGATCGTCTTCGTTTCGATTTCCGCCTTGGCGCACAGCCGCATCCTTCTGCCGCTGGGTTGCGCCGTAAGCGCCGCGGGGTTCGTGCTGTTGGTTATCGGGCTCGTACGAAACCGCTAGCCGCCGTGATCGCGACCTGCCGCATCGCGCTTTGCCTGGTGGCCGTGCTGGGCCTGGTCGCGGCCGAGCAACGCACGCCGCAAGCTCGGCTGGCAACCGGCAGAATTGCAGCAGCCTCGTGGCCCTACGTCGGCGGAAGCCTCGTTCCGCTGCGCGTCACCGGGTTCTCGGCGCCTTATCGCGCGGTATTGCTGGGCCCTGGGCGGCTTCTGCCCGGAGGAATTTACCAAGTCCCCACCCGTCCGGCGGACGGCAGTGCGCTCTTGGTCGCGGGGAACGGCGCGGGACTGGCAGCGCTAAGCCTGCGGATAACGATGCCGCCCTCGGCCGGGCGCACGCTAATTATCGTCGCCTCGTATGACGACGGCCTGATCTTTCACGACGCAACGAGCTTCAACGTGCTCGGAGTTCTGGCCACCGGCGGTGCGCCCAGCGGCGTCGCCATCGACCCGCTGGGACGAATCGCGGCAGCGGACACCGACGGCACGACGCTTACGGTTGCGACGCTTATGCCATGGAACGTGGCTCGCGTGGAGGGCGTCGTTCTGGGTGACGACACGGCGATCGATCGCGCAACCGGCGCCGTCTTCGTCACCGACCGGGATTGGAACGGGAGTGGAGCGCTGACCCGCGTGTCATCGGACGGGAAGCTGACCCGAGTCGCCACCGGCGCGACTGCCGAGGGCCTTGCGATCGACGAACGCCGCCAAATCGTTTACGTTGCCAACGCCAACGACGGGACCGTGACTGCCGTAGATGCGCGAGCGATGCGGATCCTGCGGCGGTTCCGCGCGGTCGACCGCATATTCTCGCTCGCACTTTCGGCCGACGGCACGCTGCTTTACGGCATTTCCAACCAAAGCAGCGGCTCTCTCTTTGGCGCTCCCGGTTGCGCGGTCGCTCTCTCGTTGCGCGGCTCGACTCCGCGCGTCGTCGCGCGCAGCGCCGATCTTGCCTTTCCAATCGGTGCCGCACTCGATTCCGCGAACCGAACGCTCTTCGTCACCGACGAGGCTACGCGCCGAGTGTACGTGCTCGACGCGCGAACTCTGCGTCCGCGCCGTCCGCCGCTAAGCACCTGTGCGATACCGTGGGAGCCTTCACTCGATGCCGCAGACCGGCGGCTCTACGTCCCCTGCGCCGGCGCGAACGCGATCGACGCATTCGACGAACGCACCCTGCGCCGCATTACGCACGCCCCTTTTAGAACCGGCAGTTATCCGCTTGCCGTTGCCGTATGGCATCCAAAATGATCCGCGCGGTTTTGGTCTCTCTCGTTCTCTTCTTCGCCGCGCTCGCGCACGCGAACGCTCAGCTGCTGCCTGCGCGGCTGCAGCCGGATGCGCCATTCCCGCGCATTCTCGAACAAGCTCCGTCGAGTGAAGCGATCGCCCCGGGAATCGAATATGCTAATTACCAAATGGAGACGGCGGCCGGCCCGCTGGCCATTCACGTCGTCGCAATCCAACCTCGCCGCAGCGACGTGCGTATCGAGTCCGTGACGGCCGACGACGCTCTCGTGTCGCGCGGCGAAACGGTGGGCTCGATGGCGCTGCGTACGCGCGCCGTCGCTGGAATCAACGCAGATTTCTTCGACATCGGCAACACCAATCGGCCCGTGAATATGGTCGTTCGCGACGGTATCCTGCTGCAGACGCCGTACCAGCGTTACGTATTGGCGATTGGGCACGATGGTTTTCCTCACTTCGCCGAATTCACGTTTTCGGGTCAAATCGAAATCGACCAGCGAACGTTGCCGCTCGACGGCATCGACCAAATGCCCAAAGCCGACGGCGGCATTTCGTTACTCACGCCACTCTACGGGCGCGTGCCCCCGCGCGACACCGTGACGCTGGTGGCCCTCTCGCCGCTGGACGGCACTCCTCCGTTGGCGCGTTATCGCGTCACCGGCACCGCCGACAATCTCAATTCACAGCCGCCGGGCTACTACGTCGCGATCGGACTCAACGATTACAACGTCGTCAGCGCGCCGGATCCCGGAGCGCTGGTCGCGGTGAGCGGCGACCTCTCGCCGATGGGCCTAAATGCTATCAGCGCCGCGGTCGGCGGAGGCGCAATGGTGCTTCACGACGGCCAATGGTACGACGACCCGGATGCGCCTTCGCCCGAAGAGGGCTCCCGGCGTATGCCGTGTTCGGGCGCGGCCATCGCGCCCGACGGCCGGCTTTTCTTGGTTGAAGTCGACGGGCGCCAGCCCGAGCTCAGCGTCGGCGTTACCCTGCGAGAGCTCTCGGCGCTGATGCGATCCCTGGGCGCCACGGAAGGACTGCAGTTCGACGGCGGAGGCTCCTCCACGCTGGTGGTGCGGCGATTGGGCGACAGCGTCGCCGCAGTAGTGAACTCGCCCTCGGATGGCAAGGAACGGCCCGTGGCCGACGGCATCTTCGTGTACAGCACGGCGCCCGCAGGACCCGCGGTCCGTTTGGTCGCGCGTCCGGGCATTCTACGCGCGCTCGACGGTGCGGAGATCCCGGTACGCGTCGCGGGCCTGGATGCTGCCTATCACGTCACGGCGACCGGCGCGGTTGACGTTAGCGTCGTCCCCTCGCGCCTAGGGTTTTATCGCAACGATACGTTCGTAGCGCTTCGTCCCGGAGCCGGCCGTTTGGTGCTGCGCGCCGGCGCGCTCAAAGGCGACGTGCCGATCGAAGTGGATGCCACACCCGCGCGCAGCAAGATCACGCCCGCGCGGCCCAACGTCGATTCCAACTCGGAGATTGCGCTGACCGCGCACGCCTACGACGCGCACGGCTACGCGCTGGCGTTGCCGCCGCTATTGCGCTGGAGCTCCACCGCAGGCTGGGTGGACGCATGGGGACGTTTTCACGCCGGATCGCACGGCGCAAACGTCTCCGTCCATATCGGAAACACGGTAGCGAGCGCCGAGGTGACGGTTGGCTCCCACGACGTCGCGCTGCCCTTCGCGCAACGAGCTCGCTTCGTAACGGCGCGCCGCGGCGGCGAGGGGAGCCTGGTCAAGGATGCGGGATGCGGCTCTTGCGTCCGCCTCACGTATGCCTTCGGCAACGGCGAGCGAGCGGCGTACGCATTCGGCGATGTCGCGCTTCCTCCGGACACGATCGGTCTTGCCTTCGATCTCCTCGATGACGGGAGCGCGGGGCGCGTGCGAGTCGGCGTGCGCAACGAAATCGATGAGGATATTCTGCTCGACGCCACTGAGCTCGGCGAGCCGGGCTGGCGAAGCGTCGTCGTTCGCTTTCCGGCCGACACCAGCGCCGCACGCTTGATGTCAATCTACGTGCTGCCGCCCAAGGGGATCGAGCTCTCCCAGGGCAGCATCGTTTTGCGAAACGTGCGCGCGGTCGTGGCGGGGCAATGATCCCGCATATATGGCGACGCACGCAACGAGCGCGGCAAGCACGAGCAATCCGCCGAAGACAACCGCAAGGAGATTGGGCGCCGCAACCACTTCCACCGCGGGATATGACGCGACCGTGCCGCTAAGCCATAAGCCGCCGACGAGAACAGCTCGACCGCCGGCGCTTAGCGCGATGGCGCGGGGCAGCGGCCGATCGTTTTGATCGTCCACGGCGAAGAGCACCGCCGCGTCGCCTAACCGCGCGCCGCCGTGCACCAACATCGCGGCTTGCGCCGGAGTGAACATCACGGCCTTCACCGTTCGCCCGGCGGCCGGAACGCTAAACGAGTCGAAGGGCAACTCCAACCCAGCAAGCTTCTGCTGGTGGTTCATCAACAGCACCGGCGATAGAAAAACCGCGCCGTTCGGCTGGGTGACGGTGAGATTATTCCCGCGACGGTCGCGTGCAACGACGTAAACAACGTCGCGCGCAGTCGTGTGAAGGATGAAGTTCCCTGCATCGCGGGTGCGTTCGCCAATCTGCATGGGCCGATGAAAAGGGCGCGCGAGCGTGACCCCAAGATTCGCCGAAGCATCGGACGGCGGCAGCGGAAACGCCAAAACTCCCAAAGATTCGACGCTCATTCGTTGCCCGGGAGCACCGACGAACGTCTGATTATCGGGAGCAAAGAGCCCGCTGACGATTCCGGCTAAGCCGACGATCGCCGTTCCGGCGGCCGCCGCCACGGAGGCGACCCGCGCGCGCGGCATCGACGCGGCGCACCGGCGGCTCGCGACGTACGCAAGCGTAACGAGCGCGGCCAAGCACAGGTTGTACCACCCGGCGTGATAGACGCCTAAGCCCGGGAGACCTATTTCGATTGCGACGGCCACGACGACCGCGAGCGCGCTTCCGGCGAATCCAATCAACGCGACACCAGCGGCGCGATCGCAGATTCCATCTGGTCGAACGTGAGCGGCCCATCAAACGCGCGCACGACGACGCCCCGGCGATCGAGAACAACGGTGGTGGGAAGTCCCAACGCGCCATACGTTCGACCGTATCGTTGAGCGGCGTCGATCCAGATCGGAAAGCGAATTCCCAAAGAGACCGCAAACGAGCGGGCACGCTGCGCCGATTCGCCCTCGTTGACGCCGACAATCGCGAGGTGGCGCGAAGCGTAACGATCCGCGAGGCGTTGCAGGTCGGGCATCTCGGCTCGGCACGGCGGACACCACGACGCCCAGAGGTTCATGACCGTCACGCGCCCGCGATAGGCGTCAAGCGAGACGAACTCTCCGCGGTCGTCGCGCAGCCCAAGCACCGGCGCCTCTTCGCCGACCAGACTTGCCGGGCCCGGAGAACGCGATGGTTCGGAAGCGAAGAACGGCTCGAGAACGAAAAAAGCGATTGCCAACGCAGTTGCTACGATCGCCCAAATGATGTACCGGGACATGCCTGCAAATCGTCTGCGGCGCGCGCAACGCCTACTCCTAGGAAGCGGCCCGAGGTATAGCCGCGCCGCCGAAAGAAACGCGACGCGTGCCCGCAGTAATTCTTGACGGACGAAGCCTTGCCGCCGAACTCAGCGCGAAACTGGCAATGCGTACGAGCGCGCTGCGCGACGCAGGAATTCATCCCAAGCTAGCGGTCGTCATCGCCGGGGAGGACCCCGCGAGCCTTGCGTACCTCCGCAATTTGACGCGAGCCGGCGCTCGCACCGGCGTTGAGGTCGCGGTCGATCGCCTGAGCGAACGCGCGACGGCCGGCGAGATCCGCACTAGACTACAAGAGCTGGGCGCCGATTCCAGCGTCCACGGTGTGATGCTGCAGCAGCCGCTGCCGGATCATTTGGCGATTCGCGAGATCGCCGAAGCCATTGCCGTCGATAAAGACGTAGACGGCTCGAACCCGATCAATCAGGGCCACCTGGCCTTCGGCGGCGGACGCGCGGAGTTCGTACCGGCAACGCCGCTCGCCGTCATGCTGCTTCTCGAGCGCAGTCCGCATTGGCCGCTTCGCGGGCGGCGTGCCGCAATGGTCGGCCGATCCTCCGTTGTCGGGATACCGGCCGCGATCCTCATGTTGTCGGCGAACGCAGCCGTCACGATCCTCCACAGCAAATCGGGCGACCTCGAACCCTACCTGCAGACATCTGAGGTGGTCGTCGCAGCCGCCGGCGTTCCGGGTTTGATCCGCGGCAGTCAGCTGATGCCCGGGGCGACCGTCATTGACGTTGGCACGACGCCGGTCGACGGTGAGCTCAAAGGCGACGTGGATTTTGACAGCGCCGTTACGGTTGTGGGCGCGATCACACCCGTTCCCGGCGGCGTTGGACCGGTGACGATCGTCGCGTTGCTGCGCAACGTCGTGCAGTCGGCGGAAGGCTCGGGCGCTTCGCAGCGCTAAGCGGACTCGGTGAGCTACGCGCCGACGCACGATCTCGATGCAATGCATCCACCACCGCATCCGCTTCTCGTGGAGATCGAGCAGCGCGCCCGCAAAGCGCGCGTCCCATTGGTTTCACGGGTAACCGGCCGTTTTCTCGCAACGATCGTCACCGCCATGCAAGCGAACCGCATTCTCGAGGTCGGCACCGGCTACGGTTACGCGACGCTTTGGATGGCCTTGGCGCAGCCGACGATGGGCAGAATCTGGACGATCGAACCGGATGTCGCGCGTACCGACGTTGCGCGCTCGTATTTTAGCCGGGCCGCGGAAGACGACTACATCGAAGTTTTCAACACTCCGGCGCTGGAGTTGCTCGAGAAATTTCGTCACCGAAATCTCGATGTCGTGTTCGTCGCCGGCGGCGAGAAGGATTACGGGGCCTATCTCGATCTCGTCGTCCCGATGCTCAAACTTTCGGGTCTGCTGATTTTTGACGACTGCCTAACCATGCCCGATTTCAGCCGGCGCTTTCTGACGCATCCCTCGCTAGTGGCCACGATCTTACCGCTCGGAATTGCGATTGGCGCTCGGCGGCAATGACCGGCTCGGAGGCGTTTCGCGGAGCGATGCGGCGCGTTCCTACCGGTGTAACCGTCGTAACGACGTTGAAGGAAGGCGAGCCGCGCGGAATCACCGTCAACGCATTTGCAAGTCTTTCTCTCGAGCCGCCGTCGCTTTTGATCTGCGTCAACCGCGAAGCCCGAAGCTATCTTTTCATCTCAAGTTCGCGGATATTCTGCGTTAACGTGCTTGCCGGCGATCAGCGACGTCTTGCCGAGCACTTTTCGGGAAGGGTGCGCGAGCGACAGTTTGCGGAGATCGGATACGCGGTTGATGCGACCGGCGCGCCGGTCCTGCGCGGCACGATCGCCCATTTCGATTGCGAGCTCGCGCACGAGTACCAGTTCGGCTCGCACTCGATTTTGATCGGCCGGGTCGTTTCGTCCAGCGCGCGGCCGGGCTCGCCGCTAGGGTACTTTAACGGCGGCTTCCACGACTTTGGCATACAAGTAGATTGACGGCTCAGCCTTGATCGCGCAGACTTTTCCGGTTGGCCCGCTCGACTGCAACTGCACCATACTGGCCGATGGCCGCAGCGGTGATGCGATCGTCATCGACGGAGGAGACGGCGTTGACGAAGTTGTCGCGCGCCTCGAGCGTAACGGCTGGCGAGCGAAATATCTGCTGCACACTCACGCTCACATCGATCACATCGGCAACGTGGGGCGCTTGCGTCAAGCCACCGGCGCGCCGGCGTGCCTGCACCCCGACGATTTGCCGCTCTATCGCGCGCTTGCGTTACAAGCCCGTTGGATTGGACTCTCCCAGGTGCCGCCCGTCGTTGCGCTCGACCAGAATCTGCAAGACGGGGACGAATTCGCGATCGGGACGGTGCGTTGCCGGGTGCTGCACACGCCGGGACATACCCCGGGCAGCGTTTGCTTCGAAGTCGGTGACGGCTCGGCAACGACCTTGCTCACCGGCGATACGCTCTTCGCCGGCTCAATCGGCCGCTGGGACCTCGGCGGAACTTCCATGGAAGACATCGTCGCCTCGATTCATTCCAAGCTCATGGTGTATGACGATGCGACTCCGGTGGTGCCGGGGCATGGTCCGTTCACTACCATCGGGAGCGAACGCCGCTCGAACCCCTATCTCGAGCGTGGATGAGCCGGCGCAGCGCAAGCGGCGCCTATTCGTCGGAATCGAGCTCGACGAGTTCGCGCGCGCGAGCTGTGCCCGCGTCGCGCAAGCGTTGCAGAAAACCGGCTTCGACGCGCGCTACGAATCCGCTGAAAAGCTCCACGTTACGCTGGCGTTCCTGGGCTTCGTCAATGGATCGCGGGTCGAAGAGATCGTCACCGCGTTAAACGACGTCGCGGCACGTTCGCGGGCCCTCTCCGTTGCGCTCGATAAGCTCGGCGCCTTCCCGCACGAACGCAAGCCGCGGGTCGTTTACGTCGGGGCTCGCGAGCAGGGCGCAGAATTCCGGAAGCTCGCGCAAAGCGTGCGCGGCGCATACGTTGCCGCCGGCTTCGAGTTCGACAACGATCCGGTCGCACACGTCACGATTGCCCGCGTAAAACGACCGCAGCGGCCCCTTCCGCGGGTTGAGGTTGAGCCGGCGACGTTAACGATACGGAAGCTTACACTGTTTGCCTCGCTGCCGGATCCGGCGCGCAATACCTCGCGCTACGAGACCGTTGCGTCAGCGAAGCTTGATCAATAATTTTTCGTCGGCTGCGCCGGCCGGCGCTGCCGGCGTCGGGGTGGCATCGGGCGAAGCCGCCGGTCGTGGAAGCTTTGCATAGTCTGTAACGGTACCCGAAGCAACCTTAGCGCGGTAATCTGCGATGGCCACCTGCAGCGCTTCGAGCGCGCGTTCCGGGTAATCTTTCTTCTTCTCCGGATAGCCGTCTAATTCTCGCTCGATGTCGCCCGTGCTTATGGCGGCGGCATCGTCGATCGTTTTGCCCATCGCCAATCCGACGACCAGACTGCACGTTGCCGTGCCGAATCCACAGCCGGTGGTAAAGTAGGAAATGTCTTCGATCATCTCGCCCGGTCCGACCTTAAGGAAGAAATTGTACATGTCGCCGCACGAATCGCTGAAATACTCGCCGCTAGCCGTGGCGTTCTCCATCGTGCGAAAACCGGCGCGCTCTTCCACGAGACGCTGAAACTTCGGAAAATCCATACTCAGCTAATTCCATTCCCGTTTTGACGAGGCCACGCATCGATTCCAGCGCGCTGGACCCTTTGGAGTGCTCCAAGCGAAGCGTCTGACTTTTTCGGGCCGGCCACGGATGGCCGCTTCAAAACTTCGTTCTCCCGAAAAAGCAGACGAGCAGGAGCGCCACAGGATGTGGCGCGACGAGCATCTTCGCGGGAGCATTCCAAAGGGTCCACCGCGCTAGGACCTCACCGCTTCAGGCCGCAGCTCGAAACGGCACTCCTTGCCTCCGTGGGCGAGCGATTCGGTTTGCACGTGTTCGCCGCCGATCGTTTCATCGATCACGTGATGAATGACTTGGCAGACTTCGGGATGCTCTTTGGCCGTGCTCGAGTAGGGACAGTTGTGCTCGTGCAGCGCGAAACCGCCGTCAATCAAGCTGTATTCGGCGACGACGCCGCTCTTGCGCAGCATCTCAGTGAGCTGCGCGACTTTTCCTTCGGGCGAAGCGGCGGTGACGGCGAGGCTCGCTCGCTCGACTGCTCGCTGCGAAAGACCGTCGAAGACCCGCTGTACGCCGGCCGTGCCGAACTGCGTCCGCAACTCGTGCAGCACGGCGGTGAGCATCTTGTCATAGGCCTGCGGGAAGAGCTTGTCGGCATCGGCCGTCAGCGAGAACTCGTACGTGGGCTTGGTCGGCCCGCGCCGGACCGAGGTCTCGGCGACGAGACCGTCACGCTCCAGGACCATTAGCTGCTGGCGCACGGCGTTGGGCGAGAGCCCGAACGAGCGCGCCAGATCGGTCGCCGAGGCCGAGCCGCGGCGGCGCAGTTCGCTCACGATTTTCCCGCGGGTCGTCTGAAAGAACCGGTCGGCGTGCATCTGTGGGCTATGGTATCACGAAGGAGCCGAGATAGTAAAGTTTATCCTTGACTTTCTAAGAGACCCTCGGCTACGATAAATCGCATGCCCGAACATGGTCTGCGAATTGCCAACCTCCGCTGTCGTGTGGCTGGAAACGAGATCCTAAAAGGGATCGACCTGACGGTCGAGCCGGGACGCGTTCACGCCTTGATGGGACCCAACGGCAGCGGTAAATCTACGCTCGCCCTTTCGCTCACCGGCCATCCTCAGTACGAAGTGACCGGCAGCGTCGAGCTCGACGGCGAGGACATTCTCTCGTTGCCCCCCGACAAGCGCGCGCGCGCCGGGCTCTTTCTCTCCTTTCAATACCCTGCCGCAATTCCGGGAGTCAAGGTAGCGAACTTTCTGCACGCGGCGCGGCAAGCCGAGAAGCCCGGCGATATGCCGCCGGCAAAATTCCGCGCGCTTCTGCTCGAGAAGATGGACCAGCTCGGTATCGACCCGTCGTTCATGGGCCGGTATTTGAACGACGGATTCTCGGGTGGTGAAAGAAAGCGGCTTGAAATGCTTCAACTCGCGGTGCTGGCCCCGAAGTACGCGATCATGGACGAGACTGACTCGGGTCTCGACATAGACGCGCTCAAAGACGTGGGCAGTTGCATCGCAGCGTTGCGCGCAAGCTCCGAAGGGCGGGATATGGGCCTGTTGATTATCACCCACTATCCGAGAATTCTTCAGTACGTAGTCCCCGACGTCGTGCACGTGATGATTGACGGGCGTATCGTCGAGACGGGCGGCCATGAGTTGGCTCATCGCATCGAACGGGAAGGCTACGACCGGCTGCGCGAGGAGGCGGGCGCTTCGACTCCGCTCACGCCAAGTGCCGCCGTCTAGCACCCTGTCTGCCGCTACGCCGCAAGCGACCGGGCTTTACGAGCGGCTTGCCGCGTTGGACCCGGTGGTGCGCGCGCCCGACGCGCGGCGCGAGGCACTCGATCGATTCTTCAGGCTAAAGAGCCGGCGCGAAAAGACCGGCCGATTCTGGCGGATCGACTTCGATTCCATCGTTCCGGACCCGCGATCGATCGACCAAGGGTTTCGGCTCTCGGTCGAGACCGGCGACCCGGTGGTTCGCGCACTCGATTTGCCGGCGGCAGCGCGCGAACACCCGGCAGCGCTGGCGCGTGCCATGGGTGCGACCGGGATCGCTGCCGGCAAGTTCGGCGCTCTCGCAGACGCGTTTGCCGCTCGCGGCGTCTTCATCCACGTCCCCGCCGATCACGCCTGCGACGAACCGATCGTCATTCGTTACCATGCCGATGCAGCGACCGCGATCTTCCCCTACACCGTGGTGCTGGCCGAACGCGGAGCCCGAGTGACCATTGTCGAGCGTCTTGGAGCGGAAACGCAAGCTTTTGTCTGCGGTGCGACCGAGATCGTCACCGAGGATCACGCCGACGTGTCGTACGCGGTGCTCCAGCAAGCCAAGGAAGGATCTCGCGTCATCGCACTTCGGGCGGCCCGGCCCGGTCGCGACGCCCGCATCGCCTGGGCCTCGGCCGATCTCGGCGGCGAACTCGCCGCCGGCGAACTCCGCGTTAACATCACGCAACCCGGCGCAGAAGCACGCCTAACGGCGCTTTTTTTTCCACGTGCCTCGCAACACGTCGATCTGGTGAGCACCGTCGAGCACGAAGCCGGTGAAGCGAGTTCGGAAACGATGGTGAAGTCCGCCGCGCGCGAGCGCGGACAAGCGCGATTTCTTGGCAACATTCGCATCGCACCGCACGCCCAAGGAAGCGACGCGCGGCTGCGCGACGACGTTCTCGTGCTCTCGCCGACGGCGCACGTCGATTCTGTGCCGGCCCTCGAAATCGGGGCAAACGACGTCAAGGCCTATCACGGCGCAACAGTCGGAACGATCGATGAAGAGCAAGTTTTTTACATGCAAAGCCGCGGAATCGACGCCGCTGCGGCCGGGCGCATGATCGCGCTGGGGTTTTTCGAGCCTGCCGTCGAGCGCTTTCCTTCGGCGAGGTTGCGCGACGAAATTCGCGCGGAGTTGGCTGGAAAGCTTTCATGAGATTGACCGTCGACGACAAGACCGAACGCATCATCGCCGACTTTCCCATCCTGGCGCGTCCGACGTCGCGCGGAAAGCGGCTCGTTTACCTCGATTCAGCGGCGACGTCGCAGAAGCCCCGGTCGGTTATCCAAGCGCTGGTGAATTACTACGAACAGTATAATGCAAACATCCATCGTGGAGTCTACGAGATCGCAGCGCGCGCGACGGCCGAATTCGAAGAAGCGCGGGTCAAGCTTGCGCGATTCATCGGCGCGAAGGTTTCGGAAATCGTATGGGTCCGCAACACTACCGAAGCGATTAATCTTGTCGCTCACTCGTGGGGCGGGGTCAACGTGCGGTCAGGCGACGCGATCCTGCTCACCGAACTGGAGCATCACTCGGATCTCGTCCCCTGGCAGTTACTAGCGCAGCGTACCGGTGCCGAGCTAAGGTTCATACCGGTAAACGATCGCGGAATGTACGTCCTCGACGACTTGGACCAACTGCTCGACGGCTGCAAGCTGGTCGCTCTAGCCCACGTGAGCAACACGCTGGGCACGATTCTTCCTTTGGGGACGATCGTGCCGCGAGCCCATGCCGCAGGGGCGGTGGTCTTAGTTGACGGTGCACAGGGCGCGCCGCATCTTCCGGTGGACGTTAAGGCGCTGGACGCCGATTTTTACACCTTTAGCGGACACAAGATGCTCGGGCCCACCGGGATCGGCGTGCTTTACGGCAAGTACGAGTTGCTCGAGGCAATGCCGCCGTTTCTTGCCGGCGGCGATATGATCCGCAAGGTCGAGTACGCCTACACGACATTCAACGAGCCGCCGCGACGATTCGAGGCCGGCACGAGCAACATCGCCGACGCGATTGCCTTCGGCGTCGCCTGCGACTATCTGGAGCAGGTGGGAATGCAATGGGTTCGGCAGCACGAGAAACGACTGACCGCGTATGCGCTCGAGCGGCTCGCCGCTCTGCAGCCGCGCGGATTGTCCATCTACGGCCCGCGCGACGCCGAGCTCATCTCGGGTGTAATCTCGTTCAATTTGGCGGACGTTCACGCCCACGATCTCGCGTCGATCTTAGATACCGAAGGCATCTGCATCCGAGCCGGCCACCATTGCACGATGCCGCTGATGGAGCAGATGGGCTGGGCCGCAACGGCTCGCGCCTCGTTTTACATCTACAACACCGAAGCGGATATCGACGCGCTCTGCTCGGGGATCGAAAAAGCAGCCCGCGTCTTTGGGATTTGACGCTCTACTTTAATGGACGATTTTTACCGCGACTACATCCTCGACCACTACCGCCGCCCTCGCAACTTCGGCAACTTGGAACAGTTCGACGTTCAAGCTGAGGACCTCAACCCGCTATGCGGCGACCAAATCCGAATGCAGTTAAAGCTCGAAGATGGTGTCGTGCGCGACGTTCGCTTTTCCGGCAAGGGATGCGCCATCAGCCAAGCCGCGGCTTCGATGCTGACCGAACGGGTCAAAGGCATGAGGCTCTCCGAGGTCGCCAAACTTTCTAAAGACGCCGTGCTCGAGAACGTCGGCATCGGGATCAGCCCGACGCGAATGAAATGCGCGATGCTCGGATTGCGCGTGCTAAAAAGCGCTGCGATCGGACGGCTGGCCGGCTGGCCCGACGAGGAGTAGCAGGCCCGCGGGCTAGCTACGGAGTCTTGACGTAACTGTGATCGGTGATTCGTAGACCGGACGAATCCTGCTGGACGGTAAAGGTTAGGAAATACTCACCTGTCGGAGTTTGCACGTCGGCATTCACTTGGTATTGATGCGCGCTTAGACTGCTCGACGCGATCGACACGATGTGCGCTTGCGAGTTGACGAACGTTTCGGTCGGCAGACCGTCGGCAAGATACGTTGTGGCCGTCGCTCGATCGCCGCGCTGCAGCGCCTGCAGATAAGAACGAACGACCGAGACGGGCGGGTTTTCCGCCGCAACGGTCACCGGCTGCGAGGGCGCTGCCGGAGCCGTCGTCGGGGCTTGGCGCACGGCTGCGGCTGGACGCGGTGTGGCGGCCGGGTGTGAGGTCGCTACCGCCAACGACGTCGCCGTCTGGCGTTCGGGCGCATCCGTTGCAATTGAGTTCGTCGGTTGACGGGCTTGCGAAGTGGCTTCCGTTACCACGCGCGCTGCGACGCGTCGAGGCGTTTGCGCCGCTGCCGGACGCGGGCTCGGCGTAATCGTCGGCGGCGCCGCGCTGGGAGACGCAAGAGCAGCGGCCTTCCCAGTCGCCGACGGCGAGGCTAAAGGCGGCTGGGATGTTTGAGCCGGAGAAGGAAGCGCGGCGACGGCCGTCTGACTCGCCCGCGAAACAGTCTTGGTGCCCCCAAAGAAGTGAGCCAACGCCCCGCCGAGCAGCAAGCCGGCTAAGATTACGACCAGCACTAGGGGGAAGAGCGGCAGTCCGCCCCCGCGAGGCGCATCATCGTCGGAGCGGCGTCGACGCGTGGGTTCCTTCAAACGCTAAGCCGCTCCGCGAGCGCGTCTCGAATCGATGCGGGGAGCGCAGTAATCAGGTCGGGCCGCTGCTGGACGAAAATCGTCGTCGCTTCCTTGAGAAGATCCGGGCTGGTCCGAGCATACGCGAGCAGCGCACTGATCGCGCCGCGATCGGCGTTGGCGATGCCGTCCAGCGTTGTGCCCGCACCCTCAGCGGCGTCTTCCGACGACTCGCCGCGGTCGCGAAACGCCGCAAAGAGCGACTCTACGAATGTGCGCGCGGCCTCGGGCGGCATTGCGGAAAGCTCGCGCTCGTAGAACGCGGCGAGATCGGTCTCGTTCATCTTCGCGAGCAGCTTTTCCACTGCGCCTACCAGCATCTCGGCCGGTACGTTCCCGAAGGGCATTCGCTCGTTCATTTATCCCCGCCGGCAGGCAGCTCCTCGATGCGGCAGAAAATGAGTGCCGATGATCCGCGTGAGGGTGCCGCTCGACCTCCACGCCGTCGCAGTCGGCGGCTCGGGAGCCTTCGCGCTTGCCACGCCGTTGCGCCTCCGCGAGCTGCTCGCATTTGCCGTACGCGAAGCGCTCGGCGCCCGGGCACCGCATGATAAGTTTTCGCGAAGCGTGCATCGAACGCTGGCCGGCCTTTGCGCGGGGGATTTCATCGTAGACGTGGACGGGCGTACGTTCGCCGACCCCGACGCGGTAGTGGTCTGCAACGGAACGGCGGACATTCGATTCTTTCTCACTTCGCGCCGCCGTGCCGGGCTGCGCCGACGGTGAGTGACGGCGCAACTGCGTTCTGCCAGCGAGGGTAATATAGGGCAAGGCCCCTCTTGGAAGAAACGGAGTTCCGCAATAAAACTAGGCTTTGTTTTCGTCGCCGCGTTTTTCTCGGTGACGGCACCCGGTTTTGCCGATCTCCAATACGGCACTTCCGGCCAAGACGTCTACCGGATCGAACCGGCGGGGGCTTTTTCGAGCGTTTCCTATGCCGGCACCGAGCGCTTGTCGGCGCGCAAAGAGGGGAAGGTTTGGCGGTTCGAAGCACGCGCACAGTACCTGCGCAGCGGGCCGGATGGAAACGACCACGGTGAAGCCTACTTCGTCGCCCTGCAAATGCCGGACGGTAGCTTTGCAGATCGTACCGACAACGATCCCGACTTCTTGACGATTCTCAATCAGCCGTTTGCCGTGCGGCTGGATGCAGCGACGCTTCGGGATCTGCGGGCGCTCACGGCGCGCGTGCCGTTTTCCGCGACGTCGCCATTGGGAGCGGAATCGGTGCTCCACGGATTTTTGCGCCCAGCTGCGGGCGGCCCGATCTCGGGTCACCCCACCGTGGCGGTGCGCTTTGAAGCTGACGGCACGATGAACGGCCCGCTCCCTGGAGATACGAGCGCGCTCGTGAGCGGCAACATGCGCATGGCCGGCACCGCTTACTATGCCATCGACAGCGCGATGATGATGGCGCTTCAGGTGACCCTGACGCTCGATGCCCGGCTGGCGCAAAGTGGCGCGCCTTCGGTGCCGGTGCACATCGTCTACGTCCGTTCGATCAGAGTTCTCCCTAAAACGCCTCCACGAGCTCCACTTGCAACGGGTGACGGAACGGCTGCTCACGCAACTCCGTGAGCGGCGTAAAGGCCAAGTGGTTCTGATGACAGTCGATCAGCATCTCGATTCCCCGCTTGACGCATCCCGTCTCCTCGACGTACTTGGCCAGCTTCTTCTTAAAATAAGCGCGCGGGTCACGTAAAACTTTCGCGTAGTACGGGTCCTGGGTCAATCCAGCCGGATCGACGCCCTCGCTGGGAACCAGCCATACGAACCATGGGTCCTCACTCTGGCGATACCCGATGAGTGCTAGCGGAAGAACGCGCGCGGAGCCCAGTTCCGGCAAGAAGCTGCACATGGTGTATGCATCCAGTGAAATCTCCGTGGGTTCGATCGCTTGCTGCATGGACCGTACCTCGTCTTAACATCGCGCGATAGCAAAAAGAAAAACCGCTCAGCTCTCAGCGAGCCAAGCGGCTTTGGAATACTTGCGGGCCCGGACGCCCGAGCGAAAGCGGCATGGCAGTCCTTTAGGAGCCAAGAGGGAATCCCCTGCGTTCGCACGCGGCTCAGGAGTTTTTACGCCCGGCGTGAAACCACGACCCTAGCAGTGGTGGTCCGGGGCACTGTATGAGCGCGGTCGCACCACTCCTTACGGGAGTATACGTGCCATCAGCAACGGCGCCGGGAAAACTCGCGGCGATGCGGCCTCCGGCCGATGCCGCCCCTAGCGTAGCCAACTTCGAGAGGATCGTCGACGACTATCAGCGGCGGCTCTACGGGTTCGCGCTGCGCATGACCGGCAACCGCGAAGACGCAGAAGAGATCGTCCAGGACGCGTTCGTTCGCGCCTACCGTGCGCTCGGCAAAATGTCGCTCGGACAACGCGCCGAGCTGCGGCTTCAGCCGTGGCTTTACACAATTACCCTCAACGTCACTCGCAACCGCCTTCGCGGGAAGCGCCCTTCTAACGTGGCGCTCGACGCGCTTGCCGACCCTGACGCGATTCTGCGAGAGTCGAACGAGGGCCCGGCTCAGCCCGAGGCGATCGTCGAGCAGAACGCCGAGATTGCGCTCGTCGAGCGTGCCCTGTTGCAGTTGCCGATGCACCTGCGCGCGGCGGCCACGCTGCGCTTCATCGAAGGGCGCAGCCATCCCGAGATTGCCGAAATTCTCAACCAGCCGATCGGAACGGTGAAGTCCCACGTCCACCGGGCAGTGCGCATTCTGCGGCGCATCCTCGGCCCGCAAATTGGACGATTTAACTCTGAAGGAGTCCCGCTGCATGCGATGTCGTGACGTCGAGGCGCTCTGGGACGAGCTTCGCGGCGAGTGCCAAGCCTCGCTCAAGGAGACCGTCAACGGGCATTTGCGCGCCTGTCCCTCCTGCCAAGCGATGTTCGAGCAATACGAAGGCGTGGCGTACTGCCTGTCTAGCCTTCCCCCGCCCCAGCCATCGTGCGACCTGGCAAAAAGGGTCATCCAGCATATCGCCGCCCTAAAGGGGAAACTCTATCCACCGATCGTGCTCTCCGCGGTGACAACGCCGGTTGGGCGGCTGTACGTCGGCTTCAAAGCCGATCGAATTGTCTACGTCAGCCTCGATACCGGCGAATCCCCCGAAGCGGTCTCCGAGCGCGCCGAGCGACGCCTGCATCGGCGCGTCGTCAGCGGCGACGCACCACCGTGGCTGGTGCGCGCGCTGGACCGATTCTTCAGCACCTGGACGGTCGACGATGCAACGGTCGACATCAGCGACCTCACGCCATTCGAACAAGCCGCGCTGCGCGCGGCAGCTCGGATTCCTCCCGGTGAAGTACGCTCGTATTCGTGGGTTGCGACGCAGATCGGCCGGCCCAAAGCGGCGCGCGCAGTCGGACGCGTGATGGCGCGGAATCCCCTTCCATTCCTCTTTCCTTGCCATCGCGTCGTTGACTCGACGGGCGATCTGCACAACTATTTTTACGGCGTTGAGATGAAAGCTCGCCTTCTCGAAATGGAGGGCTACCGCCGCTAGACGCCAACCTTAACGAAGGTGGACCCTCGGATCGCGGCCATTCCCGACGTTCACGGCCACGCCAAGGGCGAGCACCGCCCCTACTCCGAGGAGCGGCCCATCGCGTATTCTGCGCGGATGCTTTTTCTTTGGTTCTATCATGCGTGTCGGCGCGAATCGCCGCGCTTTTTGATGGTCGCCGATCATGCCAACTATCTGACGTTTGAAGATCCGGGCGCGGTGAGCACCGTGCGCCGCGCGCTCAAACTCGCACAGGCGGGCGATCTTCTGGGAGCGGCGGAGACGGCTGGAGTGGACATGGCTCACGCCGCGATTGTGTCTGAGGGCCTGCGGCGCGGCCTGCGTTTCTCGATTGGAGCCGAGATCGACAACGATCCGCGCGCTCGCCCCGACGCGCAGAACATCATCGACGCCATGCGCCCGGACGGCATCATCCGCTCGGTGCATTTTGTCCCGATCGCCCACCCCGAGAAGGGAGCCGACTGGCTTTGGCCCTTCGACAATGAAGAGTTTAGCTCGCTGCACGAGACGGTCGGAGCGGACACGCTCTGGGAGCTGTACATCGCCAAGCTTCTCGACGATCTCGACAAGCTGCCGGCCCACATCGTCGGTCATTTCTATGTGCCGGCGACCTTCGGACGCTGGCCGGTTCAAAAAAAGCTCGACGGGTATGAGGACGCGATGCTCGACGTCGCGCATCGCAAAGGCCTCGCGGTGGAGATCAACACGCGCTTTCTCTATCGGGATCATCCGGAAGATCGCAGGAAAAAGTACCTTGATGCGAACGCGAGGCTGATCCGCAAAGCCAAGGCTCGCGGCGTAGGAATTGCCATCGGCTCGGACGCCCATAGCCCAAAAGACCAAGGCAACGCGTTCGACGTGGTGCTCAAATTACTCGACGAGGCTCGGATCAACGAGCTCGTCTTTCCGGTGGGAGGCCGGCTGGCCCGCGTCGCGTTGCGTGCCACGCGTGAGCATCTTGAAGCACAAGCGCAAGCACGGCGACAGCCCAGCGCGCCCGGCAGCAGTATCACCGGCTACGGGCGCGCCGAGCTAGGGCTTCCCGACGAAGTCGAAGCGGCCGCATCGCGCGGCGGCGGGCGAACTGCGCGCGACGTCGGTCCCAAGAAACGTGCCAGCGACTCCAAACGCCCCGCAGCGGCAGCGTCTGGTACCGGCACGTCGCGGCGAAGCGCGGAATCCTCATCATCAGGATCCAAGGCCAAAGCGGCCCGAACCAAAGCGGCCTCGTTGGCGAAAAAGAAGTCGAAGAGCCGGCCTCCGCCGGCGAAGAACCGTGCCGCCGGCGCCAAGGGCAAGAAGGCCCATGCGAAACGCGTTCCCGCCAAAAAACCGCTCAAAAAAGCTTCTGCCCCGAGAGCCTCCTCCAGAAAATCGTCGGCAAAGAAGACGGCTGTCAAGAAGAAGGCCGCGAAAAGGCCGGTGAAACGCAGCGCGCCGAAGCCAAAGCGGCGCCCGGCCGGGTACGCGAAGAAGAGTATCAAAAAGAAAAAGAGCGCGGCCAGGCGCCGCTAGCCATTCAGTTTCGATAGGGGATAGCAACATTGGCGGAAATTGAGCGCCTCAGGAACATCGCTTTCGTCGGACCGCATCACGCCGGGAAAACGACGCTTGTGGAAGCGATGCTTGCCCACACCGGAGCGATCGGGCGACGGGGCTCGATCGCCGACGGTACGACCGTCACCGATCACGAGCCCGAAGACGTCTCCCACCTTCAATCAACGACGGTGAGTTTTGCCCACACCTCGGCGGAAGGCGTCGACATCACGATCGTAGACGCGCCGGGTTTCGTCGATTTCTTCGAAGAGACGAAGCAGGCGCTGGCAGGAGTCGATGCAGCGGTCGTCGTCGTGGAAGCCGACGCGGACCGCATCGTTCAAACGCAAGCGCTCGTCGACCACCTCGAGTCGGCGCGCATGCCGCACATCTTCGTGGTGAACAAGATGGATCGCCCGGGCGCCGATTTTTCTCAAACGCTTGCAGCATTGCAGCAGGCTTACGGACGTCACGTCGTCGCCGAACAGCTCCCGATCGGAAGCGCCGAGCATTTTAGCGGCTACGTTGACCTGGCCGAAATGAAAGCGTATCGCTTCGCTGGAGAAGCCGGCACGTTGCCGCTCCGCCAGGAAGCAATTCCCGCCGAGTTGGAAGAGCCGGCCCGGCGAATGCATGGCGAGCTGCTCGAGGCCATGGCCGATTTCGACGATCATCTGATGGAGGAGCTGCTTGAGGGCATCGAGCCCCCGTTAGAGGAGATCGAGCGCGATCTGTGCAGCGAATGTTCGCACGATCAAGTCGTCCCCGTTCTCGTCACCGCCGGCGCGTCGGCTGCCGGCGTCGCTGCGCTGGTCAAAGCCATTGAAAAGTGGTTTCCGTCTCCCGCGCACGCGCCCCAACTCGATGCCGAGGGGCGTCCGATCACGCCCGAGGCGAGCGGCCCGGTCATTGCCCGAATTATCAAGACGGCAATTCATCCGCAGAGCGGCAAGCTTTCAATAGCCCGCGTCATCTCCGGAACGATCAAGTCGGACGCAACGCTCGCCAACGTCACCAAGCGCGATGAAAAGGTCAGACTCGGTGGGCTCTACCGCCTTCAAGGGAAGAAACAAGAGGCGCTTGCCGAAGCGGGGCCCGGCTCGATCGTCGCCTTAGCGCGGCTGGACACCGTGTCCACTGGCGATACGCTGACCTCAAACGGTCATAAGGTGCTGCTCGCGCGGACTCCGGTTGCCGAACCGGTTTTCGCGGTCGCGATCAAGCCGAAGGAGCGGATCGACGAGGCTAAGATTTCCCAGATGCTCGCTCGGATCGTTGACGAGGACCCTGCGCTGCGCCTCGATCGGGCCGACGTCACCCACGAGCTACTGCTTCTCGGCAGCGGCGAGCAGCACGTTTCGATCGCCGTGGAGCGGCTGGCTCGCAAGTACAAGGTCGAGGTAGCCACCGCTGCACCGACCATTCCGTATCTGGAAACGATCACCGGCGGAACGGAAATTCATTCGCGATACAAGCACCAGACGGGAGGCCACGGCCAGTTCGGCGACGTCTGGCTTCGCTTCGAGCCGCGCGAGCGAGGCGCGGGCGTCACGTTCGAAGAAAAAATCGTCGGCGGAGTCGTACCGCGGCAATTCATTCCGGCAGTGGAAAAGGGCGTCCGAGAAGCGCTCGCTCACGGCCCCGGCGGCTACCCGGTCACGGATCTGCACGTGACGCTCTTCGACGGTCAATATCACGATGTCGACTCGAGCGAGCAGTCCTTCAAGACTGCCGCCGGCATGGGCGTTCGCGAAGCACTCCCCAAGTGCAACCCCGTCGTGCTCGAGCCTATCGCGCACGTCCTGGTTATCGTGCCCACCGCTTATACCTCGACGGTGATTCAGCAGGTCACCGGCAAGCGCGGGCAGATCCTGGGTATGAATCCCGCCGAAAAAGCTGGGTTCGACGTCGTCGAGGCGTACGTGCCGGCCGTCGAGCTGTCGCGTTATATCACCGAGCTCCGTACAGCAACGCAGGGGCTTGGCACCTACAGCTGGCGCCACGAACGGTACGACCCCGTGCCCGGTAACCGCGTCGCTCCCAAGGCCGCAGTCTGAAGCGACCGGTTCGGTCCGTCGCGCCGGGTTTAATGCGAAGCGCTTCGAAGACGCCCGTCGCTCGCGTCCTGCTCGCTCCTGCTCGTGCATTTTTGCAGGCTCTCGCACATCCTGTGCTTCGCCTGCACTAGCACGTCGTGTGCGTCGTCGGGGGAACTAAGTTTTGAATACCACATCCGTGTGGTGCCCGAAAAAACTGCACGCTTCTTATCGCTCCGCATTAAACCCGGCGCTCGGTGGCGTCGCCGTACTGCTGTTGGCATCAACAGCCTGCACGAGGGTCGGCAACGAGGCCACGGCCGGGCGACATTCCTGGACCCAAGCGAACGTGTTGCGCGTCGCGGTGCAGAGCGACTTCAAGAATTTGAATCCCCTGCTCAACTCGAACACGACCGACGTTTTCGTCGAGCGTTTGATGTTCGAACCGCTGATCACGGCCGACCCGAAAGGCAATCCGCTGCCCATGCTGGCGGTGCAAGTGCCCAGCGTCGAGAATCGGGGCATCAGTGCAGATGGCCTGAACGTTACCTACCATCTGCGCCGCGGCGTGAAATGGAGCGACGGCGTACCCGTGACGTCGCAAGACGTTAAGTGGTCGTGGCAAGCAATCATGAATCCGGATAACAACGTCGTATCGCGGCACGGCTACGACATTATCGCGGCCATCGGCACGCCCGATCCTTACACGGTCGTGGTGCGGTTGAAGCGGCCGTTTGCCCCATTCGTCGATACCTTCTTTGCCGAGAGCGATCAGCCGTACATGATCGCGCCGGCGCACGTGCTTTCGAAGTATCCGAACATCAATCAGGTCCCGTTTAACAGCGCGCCTACGGTCGGCGACGGTCCCTTCAAGTTCGGAGCGTGGGTTCACGGCGACCACGTTTCGGTGTTTAGAAACGACGCCTTTTTCTTGGGAAGACCGCGCTTGAACCGGATCGACGTGCGAATCGTGCCCGATGAGGAGACGGCCGTCAACCTCATAAGATCGCACAACATCGACTACATCTTTCAGGCCTCCATCGAAAACTATGAAGCGCTGCGCAGCGCTTCCGACGTGCGCATCGTGTGGGTAAGCGTCAACGGATACGCGTACCTGCAGCTGAATCTCGCGCGACCGTTTCTGCGGGACCCTCGGGTTCGATTGGCCCTCGCATACGCGGTCGATAAGAACGAGCTCGTGCGGACGCTGGCCTTTGGAACGCAAACCGTCGCGACGGCGGACATTCCCGATTGGATGTGGGCCTTCAATCCTCACCTGCGATCCTATCCACACGACCCGGGGCAAGCCCGTATGCTTTTGCGTGAGGCTGGATGGGCTCCCGGACCCGACGGCATCATGCGAAAAGGTGACCAAGAACTTTCACTGGTGATGGTGACGAACAACTCCAGCGCGACGCGGCGGCGGGAGGCGCTCGAAGTTCAGGCGATGCTTCGCGAGGCCGGCATCGAGACCGAGATAAAGTACTACCCCGGCGACGTGCTGTACGCTCCGGCCGGAATGGGCGGCATCTTGCAGCTCGGCAGATTCGATCTAACGATAAGCGGCTGGTACGCGGGCATCGATCCCGACGACAGCACGCAGTTCACCTGCGAGAACTTTCCGCCGGGAGGCTATAACTATTCACGGTATTGCAGCGCGAAGATGCAAATCTTGCAGAGGATCGCCTTAACGCATTATGACCGCGCCACCCGGACGGGCGCGTACTACGAAATCCAGCAACTGCTCCTTCGCGATAATCCGGCGCTCTTCACCTATTGGTACCGGCAAATGGAGCCGATCAGCGTGGACTTTCACGGCTTCTCTCCCAATCCGGTCGTAGAGTCTTGGAACGCGTGGCAATGGAGCATCTAGCGCTTCCCGAGCTCAACTGGCTGCGTAAGGTGATCGCCGAGCGCGCGCTGACTCGCGGCGATTACTTGATGGCCGGCGGAGCGCGCAGCGATTACTACATCGACAAGTTTCGGCTCTTCTCCGATCCTCACGTGCTGCGAAGGATCGCTCGGCTTTTTACGCCGGTCATCGCCGAAATTAATCCCGATATCATCGCCGGGACGGAGCTCGGCGGCGTCGTCGTTGCCACGGCGGTGTCGCAGTTGTCCGGCTTGCCGATGCTCGCAGTCCGGAAGAAGCCCAAAGCCTACGGCGCTTTTGCAAATGAGTTCGTCGAAGGTCCGTATGCGCCGGGACAGCACGCGCTCCTACTCGAGGACGTGGTTACCAACGGACGGGACTTGCTTGCCGCAACCGCGCGCTTGCGGGAACTGGGGTTACGAGTAACGCCGTATGCGGTGGTCAGCCGCGGGCTTGCCCCAGTGCGAGCGCTGATTCAATTCTCGCTTCCCAACGACGAACCGAAGACCGATAACTGATCGCCGTCCGACGCGACGGCCACCGAGCCGCCGAAGTAGCTTTTGGCCGCCTCGACCAAAGCACCGGGCTCGTCCGCCGCGCCATAGTGCGTTAGCACCAGGCGTAGTGCGCCGGCGCGCTCCGCCATCGCGCCGGCCTCTTGCGCCGACGAGTGACCGCGTATCCCCTCCTCGGTACCAAGCCCCAGCGCCGCTTCGCAAAGGAACAGCGACGTTCCGGCGGCGAGGTCCACGACACCGTCGCACGGGGCAGTATCCGCCGAGTACGTGATGCTGGCGCCGTCGGACTCTGCGCGGACGGCATAAGCCTCAACGTAATGGCGCGTCCGCGAGAACGTTAAACGCAAGTCCCTTACCCGCAGCGTCTGGGACGGTTGGTATTCGCTAACGGCATAGACCGAATCGAAGAAGGCCTGCGGCGCGTCGACTGCCACCGCACGGCGCAGCGCGTCAAGCGCCGCTCGCCCGCCCGGCGGCAGCCAAAGCGGGAGAGGCTCGTTGCGGAGGAGCGGACCGTACTTTAGCGCGTAGCGGAACGGAACAAGGTCGAAAAAATGGTCGGCGTGCATGTGAGAGATAACGATCGCGTCCAGCCGTGGATACTCCAGCGCCAGTTGAAGCTTTGCAAACGCGCCGCTGCCGACGTCCAACAGCACGGCCGCCTCGCGGCTCAACACTAGATAGCAGCTGCACGCACCCCCTGGACGGGGCATCGACGGGCTAGACCCGACGATGCGCAGGATCATGGGAGCGATGCAAGCACTTCGTCGGCATGCTGGTCGACCTTGACCTTGGGCCAGACCTTGAGGATTTGTCCTCCGGCGTCGATCAAGAACGTCGTGCGAGCGTTGACCCCCATGGCTTGATAGAGTTTGGAATCTGTGTCGGCCAGCAGCGCAAACGGGATAGAAAATTTCTTCTTGAAGCGCTGGTGCGACTCCACCGAGTCGCGGCTGACGCCCACAACGCGCGCGTTCTTTTCCTTGAAGCGGTCGTAAACGTCGCGAAATTGCGAGGCCTCGCTGGTGCATCCGGGCGTGTCGTCCTTAGGGTAGAAATAAAGGACCAACGGTCCCCCCAGCAGATCGGTGGTGGTCACCGAGACGCCCTCGTCGTCCGCTAGCGTGACGGTTGGAAGTCGGTCGCCTTCGCCAAGCATTTTTCGGCCTTTCTAGAACTTGGGCTCCGATATTTATGGTAGCGCCCCATCCATTGGCCGAGCGCCTCATCGAACGCCTGCAGGACAAGCCGAAGGGCTTCGTTCTCGATTTCGCCTCGGGCAGCGGGCGTAACGGCGAGGCGTTGCGCCGAGCCGGGTTTACCGTGGTCACCGTTCCCGACCGGGCAGCCGCCGACGCCGCGGCTTTAACCAGCCTGCGGCAGCGATTTGCGGCCGTCGTCTCTTCGCATGGTCTGTTGCATGGAGACCTGGCATCCATCAGGGATCGTGTGCGCGCAATCGCTAACGCGCTCGAGGATGACGGGCTACTGTATGCAACGTTTGGATCCACGCAGGACGCGCGATTTGGCCGAGGAGTGCGAGTCACCGACGCGACGTTCGCCCCGGCCGACGGCGACGAGCGCGGCATCGCGCACACGTATTTCGACCGCGAGGGGCTTCTCGCGCTCTTGGAGCCCGAATTCGAAGCGGAGTCGCTGGACCAGCAGCGCGTCGACGACGTCGCCGGACGGTGGGCGCATCCCACGCGACCGCTCGCCGGCGCGGTGCACTGGTTTGCGGTAGCACGCAAACGGTGAAGCGTTTCGCTCTTTTCCTTCTGCCGTTTGCCCTGGGCTTGACATTCTGCTCGCAGGCGGGCAGCCGGCGCACGTTCGGGTCGACGCTCGTTTTCAGCGGCCTCGCAGGCGAACCCGATTCGCTCAACCCGATGTTTTCCAACGAGGCCGACGAGCTCAACTTCAGTCATCTCTACATGTCGTACCTGATCGAAAACGACGATCGCGGCGACCAGATCGCCGAGATCGCGCGCGAAGTTCCCAGTCTTGCCAACGGTGGAATATCCCGCGACGAACGAACGATCACGTACCGTCTTCGGCCTAGTGCGCGATGGCAAGACGGCGCCCCGCTGACGGCCCGCGACGTCGTCTTTTCGTATCGCGTGCTCATGGATCCGCGCAACAACGTGGCGACGCGCGTCGGATATCAGGAGGTGCAGGCGATTCGCGCAACCGATCCGCTCACGGTCGTAATTCGCCTGCGCCGCCGGTTTTCGCCGTTCGTACAGTACTTCTTCGGCCCGCAGGGCGTCGGGGCTCTGATCCCAGCTCATTTGCTCGAACGCACCCCGGTGCTCAATCACGCGACGTATAACGAGCTCCCGATCGGATCGGGGCCGTATCGTATCGTGCAATGGCGGCACGGCGACAGCATCACGCTGGCCGCAAATCCCTTTTACTGGCGCGGAAAGCCGCGCATTAACCGCCTCGTCTATCGCATCGTAGCCGATCCGAATACGCGTCTCGAGCAACTTCGGACAGGCGAAGCCGACGCTGACTTCGACCTCGATCCGCAGCTCCTGCCGCAAGCTCGCGCGATCGCCGGAGCTCGGATCGCCCTGACGCCCGTCAACGACTTGCACGTCGTGCGTTTCAACCTGCGCGATCCGGCGTTGCGCGACGTTCGCGTTCGGCGCGCGATCGCGATGGCAATCGATCGTCGAACGCTCCTGGCGGGCGCGACCCACGGCAGCGGCATCATCATCGACGCCGACCAGCCCAGCAACGGTTGGGCGTACGAGCCGCGCACGCCATCGATTCCGTTCGATCCTGAGGGCGCGCGACGGCTGCTCGCAGGGGCAACTCCGGAAGTAACGCTCGCGATTTCGCCACAAATTATCAACGGCTCGCAGCTTGTCGCGGCCATCATTCAAGAGGACTTACACCGGGTCGGCATCCGCGCGATCGTCAAGCAGTACCCCAGCGCGATGCTATACGGACCGGCCATCGCCGGCGGCGTCTTATCGGGCGGCCGTTTTACGCTTTCGTACGACGGCTGGTGGGTGCTGGGCAGCGACCCCGACGACTCCTGGAACATGGCCTGCGGCCAACGCCCGCCGGCAGGCTTGAACTACTCGTTTTGGTGCGATCCGCGCGCCGATTCAGCGATTCGCGATGCCCTTGCAAACGTCGATCGAACACGTCGCAAGAACGATTACGCCATCGTCCAGCGCGCAATCGTTGCCGACCTTCCGATCCTGACGCTTTGGCAGGTGCGAATTCCCGACGCCTACCGCACCTACGTGCACGGGATCGCGCCCGCACCTTTCGGCTCGACGTTCTGGAACGCGTGGAGCTGGACGCTATCATCCT